>ENA-UZXC01005033-UZXC01005033.1-metagenome-genome-assembly--contig:-Day-2-25m-contig-5033_pt1 | contig 47347 bp, 40 predicted proteins | sample MGYA00260340_ERZ794900 | MGnify/ENA metagenome assembly ERZ794900 | reverse complement strand
TATATGGATACGATTACAAACACTGCTGGTTGTGATAGTGTTATAACGGTGAACCTTACGGTGAGATATAAAAGTTCCTTCTCGTTTGCAGAAACGGTATATGAAACCTTTACTTCCCCAAGCGGAAAAACATGGACAAATTCAGGCACATATTTAGACACAATACCTAATGACGTTAATTGTGACAGCATCATAACGGTCGATTTGACTGTAGTCAACAAGTTATTTGTTGATACAGATGGCTCATCAGGAACAGGAGAATCATGGGGTAACCCAATGAAAACTCTAGATGACGCCATTAACGCGGCCAATAAAACGGATAACCACGCTGAGATTTGGATGCGTAAAGGAATGTACTATCCTGGAGGTAAATCGAGCAGTAATAGAGACTCGGCCTTTGTCGTAACCAACCCGAATTTTGAATTGTTAGGCGGATTTTCTGGGACTGAAACAGAACCAGGTCAACGTAATCAAACGGCTAACCCAACCGTATTGTGTGGTGATATTGGTAAAACAAGTGATTCGTCGGACAACGCATATCATGTGATGATTATTGCACCAAATGGGTCAGACATTGGGTCCAACTTCAAACTTGACGGTATTACATTTAGGAATGGAAACGCTGAGGGGAACTCAAAACGTACCTACGAAAATAGAGATGTATATCAATCAGAGGGTGGCTCAATAGTTATTCTGGGTAGTGGTAAGTCTGGACAAGAGATTAGCCCAACGATTACCAATTGTCATTTTGAAGGCAACTACGGCGACTATGGTTCAATATTTATTAAAGTTCCTGGAGGTAAATCGTTTGCAACCATTAGTCATTGTACATTTAAAAACAACCATTCCATTTATGGTGCCATTTACAACGACGGTAGAGGAGGAGAAGTGTCGCCCAATATTGTGAACTGTGTTTTTGATGGCAATGTAAGTGCTACCTCAGGTGCAGGAATTTACAATTATGGTTATGGGGGTAAAGCCTCTCCAACCATTACCAGCTGCGTGTTTAATAACAATACTGCAGCTTCAGTTGGAGGAGCCATTTGTAACAATGGATATGCAGGTAAGTCAAATCCGGTTATAACCAACTGTACATTCTACGATAATGATGGTGGAACTAGTGCAGGTGCCATGTATAACTTTGGTAACAGAGGCACATGCGAACCTAAGGTGACCAACTCTATCTTTTACAAAAACAGTAAAGGTGGAGATAATGACCATAAGTTTTCAGAGTTCTATAACTATGCAGCGTCTCCGTACGTAAAAAATAGTTCGATGCAACGTGCAAGTTCAACCTATAGTTCATCAACAGCAAATAGCTTAAACAGCGGACCAAACAACATCTTCCAAGTCAATCCAAACTTTGAGGCGATTGCTGATGGTGATGGTGCGGATGATGTTTGGAGAACAGGTGATGATGGATTGAGATTATCTTCTTCATCTACAGGACTGCTTAACGGGGGAACCAATACAGGTGCCCCAACTGCGGATATCTTAGGAAATCAGCGTATGGGTACCACAGACATGGGTGCTTATGAGTATGTAAACTGTGGACTAAATGTAAAACTAGCCACTGCAGTTAAAACACATACAGCAACCCAAAGTGTGGTAGATGATGGATTTGTGTGTTACTGTAACAGTGATAATGAACTATTGTTAGCACTTGATACCAATGGAACTGGGGCGGTGATTACACCTAGTCAGGTGAAACTATACATCGGCAACCCATCTACCTTGAGTTACAACTCTGCTGGCGGTATGATAACCAACACGGCTGGTGGTGTGATTTTGGAAAGACGTTGGGATGTAGATCCAACGACTCAACCCACATCACCTGTAAGAGTTCGTTACTTCTATACCAACGATAACTACGACGACATTGTAACGGCTATGGCTGGCTTAACAGCACCAACGACGATCAGTTCACCAAGTCAATTGCAGTTCTATAAAGTGACAGGCGGCTCAACAGCAACCTTCCCTAACCCGCATGATACGGGTGTAACGGGTATTGTACTGACCAACGGAACAACAGCCAGCACAACAGTGTGGGTTAATGGAACCCATGGTGTACAAGACCATACAGCAGAATACCTAGTAAGCACGTTCTCCGGTGGTGGAGGCGGAGGCGGGGGTGGATCTGAGCCACTACCAGTGGAACTGATTCAGTTCGAAGCAAGCCCAGCAGCTAGTCATACAGCAGACCTTATATGGAAGACTGCATCAGAGCTAAACAACTCACATTTTGTAGTTGAACGTAGCTATGATGGTAGAGACTTTGAGGCAGCAGCAATTGTTCAAGGAAACGGAACCACGCAAAACGTGATTACCTACAACCACAACGACAACACAATCGAGTTGACACAAAACACCGTGTTCTACCGATTACGTCAGGTGGACTTTGATGGAACAACAGCATACTCACCAGTTCGTAGAGTGGACTTCGATCAAGACATCACACCAAACAAAGTATCGTTGTATCCAAACCCAACTAAGTCAACAGTTACCATTAACTTCTCTGACGATCAAAACATCAGTCATACAGTTAAAGTGATAGACAACCTTGGTCGTGTGCTGTATACCAACAACTTTGAAGGACAAGCCATTGAGCTTGATTTGTCGAGCCAAGCAACTGGTATCTACTTTGTCATTTTAGATTCAGGAGAATCGTTTAAAGTGATTAAACAGTAGTGAGAAAGTATCGTATTACTACACAAATACAATAAGAGAAGGCCATTCGTTTTACGGATGGCTTTTTTGTTGTTCAATTGATTTGAAAATATAAAAAGTGAAGTAAACAAGATATCGGGTTGGTGAAGGTATTTACGGATATAAGTTGGTTTAAGACCAGTAGCTAGTTACGAATACTAGTTTTATATATTACTAACGCGTAATATTATTTGTATATTCGCTTTATGGAGTTCAAACCCCTTGAATTATATCTATCTGATCCTAGTCCTTACACAAGCCGTAGACTCGTGGAACAGTTGGGTGAGGAAAAGTTTACCATTAATGACATAGGCGTTAGTTCACGGGTGTTTACCCATTGGCGATCAAATGGGTTAATCCCTGAAATAGAGGATGGCTCATGGGTAAAACTGAACGTGTTTCAATTTATCTGGGTACAGATAATTAAAGACTTGCGTGCGTTTAACTTTTCATTAAAGCAGATTGTCAAAGTACGCGTTTCGTTATTTGAGTCCTTCGAAGGGTTTGCTACCGCTGATTTGTTTGATAAAAAAGGAAAGACAACCAGGGTATTGAGAGCACAGCTTAAAAAAATGTTCGACAATCACCAAGAGATAATTGAAGGCCTAGAAAGTGGTTTCGAGTCGGATTCAAATTCAATAAAAGATTTCCTTGCGGCTTTTCAAATCCCATTGCTCCTATCACTTAGCTTGAACGTATTGTTCCGTGCAATGGATCACACGCTTCTGATTAGGCCAGATGGTCGAGTTGACTATACTTCAGAAACGCAAGACGAGACATTGGCCAATTACTTGTCCGAGCACGATGCGGAGTCCATCTTGGTGCTTCCACTCAAAAAGTACATTCTGGTGCTGGTATCGACAAAAAAACTAGAAGATAAAGTTGGGAATATGGCCCTGGTTACCCAAGTTGAAATGGAAGTGTTACAAGCCATGCGACAGGGAACGCTATCCGAACTTAGAATAATTTTTGACCCCAAAGACCAACACGCAGATTTGGTGTATACCTATAAAGGGGTTGTGTCGGATCATGAAATGAGTAAAGTTTTAGATCGTTTTCGGCATAAAAAACACGTTCAATTGTCTATGAAAACCAATGATGGTAAAACGGTATCTTTCGAATACCAAGACCGAAAACGGGTCCATAAAATAAATGGAAATTAATTGATAATAAACTCGGATTAATTGATAATAAACTCAAATTAATTGATTTTTAAATGGAAATTAATGGACAAAAAGAGGTGTAGATGCAGTAATGACAAGGCATTGAAGAACTCAAGCCAATTAAATACGGGTTCATTAGAAACGGAAACACCGCTAATGGGCATACTCCAATTGAGTTATGTCAGAAAAGTCAAAACAAGGACTTACAATACAAGAATTAAAAACCTATATCGGATTTGAAAAACTAAGTGAGAAGGAATTAGAACAAGCGCTTCGATTTATTGAGTTGATGAGTGAGGTGCTTATTGAAACATTTAAGTAAAAGAATAATGCAGCATGTAGATCAACAATTGGCAGTCTTTGCCAAAGGGCAAAAGAACAACAAAGGGAAGGCCATTACAGCGGTAATGTATACCCGTGTATCGACCAAGGAACAGGCCGATAACAATCAGAGTCTCTTTACGCAAGCAAAGCACATCAAGCAATTTGCAATGAACAATGATTTGCAGATAATAGGGGAATTTGGTGGGACTTATGAAAGCGCCAAGAGTGATGAACGGGTTCAGTTCAAACAAATGATTGCCTTTGTCAAAAGACATAAGGTAGATGCCATTGTGGTATACTCGATGGATCGCTTTTCAAGAAGTGGTCCCAATGCTATTTACATTTCAGAACAACTCAGAAAGATAGGTACTGAGATTATGTCAGTAACTCAGCCAGTAGACTCGTCTACAGCTGCTGGGGAATTGCAACAGGGAATTTACTTTATGTTCTCACAATATGAGAATCAGCAAAGGCGCTTAAAGTCCATGGCGGGCACCCGTGAAAAGCTATTACAAGGACATTGGGTTACCAAACCACCCTTAGGGTACAAGAAGATTATGGAAGGTGGGCAAAAGAAAATTGTCATCACAAAAGAAGGTAGATTGCTGGCAGCAGCATTTAGAAGAAAGATTAAGTACAACTACGAATTCACTGAAATTAGTAAGTGGCTGGCAACAAGAGGTGTAAAGGTTAGTCATAAAAGATTATCTGAGATATGTAGAAACGTATTTTATTGCGGTTTCATGGCCCATCAGGCATTAAATGGAGAGATCATCAAGGGTAATCACGAAGGACTTATCACACGTAATGAGTTCTTGAAGTTAAATGGCATGCTTCAAATCAGACCTGCCAAAAAGCCAAAATCAAAAATGTTGGATCATCTACCTTTAAAGAGGCACATGCATTGCTCAAAGTGCAGCAAACCAATGACGGGTTACTTTGTGCGACCAAAGAAGTTATATTACTACAAGTGCAATACGAAAGGTTGTAAGGTCAATAGAAGTGCTAAGGTGTTAAACCGAAACTGGGAACAGACGCTTTCCAATCTTCAGATAGATGCAAAATACGTTGCACCCATCCAAGAACAGCTCAAACGAAAGCTGGAAAGTTTAAAAGGATATGCCGGTGATGGGCTAAAACAGCATCGCACGAACAAAACAAAGGTTGAGAAGAAGATAGAGATGTTAGAAGAACGATTTGTGCTAGGAGACATTACCAAAGACTTATTTGATAAATACTCGGCCAAATATCGAGAAGAATTGGTGCCAATATTAGAAGAAATCGACAAATGTGGAATTTCATTATCGAACCCTGATCAGGTAATCACGCAGGCCACTGATTTGATGTCTAAACTACAGAAAACCTGGCAGTTATCGGAATCAACAGAAAGATCAAAGTTGCTTAAAGCGGTCTACCCAAGCGGAATTTGGCTTGATCCTGAAAATAGCAGTTATCGAACTTTTGGTTTGAACCCAGCAGTGCGCTGTATCCTAGATATAACGGGGAAATCCGTAGAAAAGGAAAAGCGGAATAGTGAAGATAAACTCACATATTCCGCTTTGGTAGCCCCTAGGGGAATCGAACCCCTCTTTCCAGGATGAAAACCTGGCGTCCTAACCGATAGACGAAGGGGCCAAGTCTCTGATAAATCAGTAGAAACACAATCCGAATAATTCAGAATCAGTGTCTCCCTCTGATTTTCAAGGGTGCAAAGGAATAAATATTTCCATAATTCAACAACTAATTTTTTAAAAATTTTACCTTTGCACCCATTTCTAAAACAAACACATAAAATATCTAAAAATGAAAGTAGCAATTAATGGTTTTGGACGTATCGGTCGTTTGGCCTTCAAATGTCTCTTAGAGAAAGAAAACGTTGAAGTCGTTGCAATCAACGACCTTACCAATAACGCGACGTTAGCTCATTTATTAAAGTATGATTCTGTACAAGGGAAATTCAACGGTACAGTAGAATCTAATGATGATTTCTTAATCGTAAACGGAAAGCAAATTCGTGCTACTGCAGAACGAGATCCAGAAAATCTACCATGGGCAGAATTAGGTATTGACGTAGTTTTAGAAAGTACGGGTTTCTTTAGAGATCCAGCAGGTGCGGGTAAGCACATTACTGCTGGTGCTAAAAAAGTGGTTATTTCGGCGCCTGCATCAGGTGATATCAAAACAGTTGTTTTGGGCGTAAATGACGACTCAATGACTGGTGAAGAAACAATTTTATCAAATGCAAGTTGTACGACAAACTGCCTTGCGCCGATGGTAAAAGTATTAGACGACCTATACGGTGTTGAAAGCGGTTTTATGACCACGGTACATGCCTATACGTCGGATCAAAGATTACAAGACGCACCTCATTCGGATTTGAGAAGAGCAAGAGCTGCCTCAGTTTCAATTATCCCAACTAGTACTGGAGCTGCTAAAGCAGTTGGTTTGGTGTTGCCACACCTTGCCGGTAAATTAAACGGAAACTCACTTAGAGTGCCAATTCCTACTGGAAGTGCGACTGACTTTGTGGTTACACTTAAAAAAGATGTAACGAAAGAAGAAATTAATGCAGCCTTTAAGAAGGCATCAGAAAATGAACTAAAAGGAATCCTTGAGTATACGGAAGATCCTATCGTTTCAATCGACATTGTTGGAAATCCGCACTCCTGTATTTTTGATGCTTTAACCACAATGGTGCAAGGAAATACAGTAAAAATTATGGGTTGGTACGACAATGAAGCTGGATACTCTAATAGAGCAGCTGACTTGATTTCAAGAATCGGATAAAAAACATTCAATTGATTACAAAGTGCTGCACGATTTGTGTGGCACTTTTTTTTGGTTCTGTTTTTACCACTATATGTGTAGTCTTATACTAAATCGCGTATATTTCGATTGTGTTACAAAAACTTAAGGCACTAGGACCAGGGCTTCTTTACGCAGGAGCAGCTGTGGGCGTGTCACACATAGTTCAATCCACCAAGGCAGGTGCAGAATATGGATATGTACTTATCATCGGGATAATTCTTGCACATATTTTTAAATATCCATTTTTTGAGTTAGGACCAAAGTACACCCAAACAACGGGCAGCAACCTGTTGCATGGCTATGCGAAAATAGGAAAATGGGCACTTGCCATTGTTGCTGTTTTAACGGTGGCTACTATGTTTACTATACAAGCGGCTGTTACAATTGTAACTGCAGGGTTGGCAATAAAAATTACTGGAGTGGCGATTTCACCAGTTGCGATGAGCGCAGTGTTATTAGCCGTTTGCCTCATGATCAGTGCTATTGGAAGATATGCGGTTCTCGATAAACTTATGAAAGTGATTATGGTTACGCTTGCAGTAACGACGATTGTAGCCGTCTGCTCATCATTTTTCTATTCCATGCCTTCAAGCACCTATACACCAGGTAAGATTTTCAATTTGTTCGATTCGTTTGATTTGTTGTTTCTCATTGCTTTTCTCGGCTGGATGCCTGCACCTCTAGACATAGCCATTTGGCATTCCATCTGGAGTGAGGAGAAGATGGGACAAAAGGGGGATAACGGGAACACCCGGTCACTTTTTGATTTTAAAGTTGGTTTTTGGGGAACAGGTTTGTTGGGTATAGGATTCTTGGTTTTGGGTGCGAATGTAATTTACGGATCTGGTACCGAATTGGCATCAGGAGGTGTGGCTTACGCACAACAACTCATCGATATTTACGTATCCAGCATTGGCGGTTGGTCATATTGGATTATTGCCATAGCTGCTTTTACAACGATGTTTAGCACTACACTTACGTGCCTCGATGCAATGCCACGTGTATTAACAAAAATTGGGGTGATTTGGCGTGTTAACGATGGAAGTGCGCTCGACTCTAATGCAATTGTGATAAAGGAAAAGAGTGATAGAAGACCTAGAGTAATCTGGTTGTTTGTAATCGCAATAGGGGCAATAATTATTCTTCGTTTTTTCATCACAGATATGAAACAAATGGTGAACGTCGCGACAAGTTTTTCGTTTCTCACCGCACCAGTATTGGCGTTTCTTGGAATAATCGTTGTAAAGCGTCAACTACCTGTTAACTTTTGGTCTAAAGGCAAGTATACAATTGCTTATTTGGGTGTAGCATTTTTGGTTATCCTTGGAGCAATTTATATTCGTTTAGTTATTGCGTAACATGGAAATTGCAGCCGGTAAAATATTAATTTCTGATCCGTTTTTACAAGACCCAAACTTTGCACGTAGCATAGTTTTGATAACACAGCATAATGAAGAAGGAAGTTTCGGATTTGTGTTGAACAACAACATCGATTTGTCTATCCACGAGGCACTGAAAGACGATAAGCTACCCAATTATAATCTATACCAAGGTGGACCAGTTGAGATAAATACCTTGCATTTCCTCCACAGTTTAGGGTCGGTCATCGAGCCATCGAAGGAAGTAATGCCTGGAGTTTGGTGGGGTGCAGATTTTGATAAGGCTCTTGAGATTTTAAGAAAGTCGCCTGACATGATGACTAATTTTGTTTTTTTTATGGGATACTCTGGTTGGGCTGCAGGTCAATTGGCCGATGAACTCGAAGAAGAGGCATGGATAGTGTCAGATATTGGCAGCAAGATGGTTTTTAGTCATGAAGTAGACGCCAATGATCTGTGGAAGATGGCAATGAAAAACCTCGGGGGTAAATATGCTGTGTTGGCTGACAGCCCAACTGACCCAAGTTTGAATTAAATCAATCTAATGACAACATTCAACTTCTCCAGTTTCTGGAGCGATGTCAGGACTTAGATAGGGGATGTTTAACCCTGAGCCTCTAATGACCAGTAGCACACCAATTAATATCATGGAATAGTTGACGTACTTATTGACGTTTTTGAAAAATGAAAATTTTAGCTTTTTGCCCAAGTAAGAGCCAACAAGGAATAACGGTAGTGTGCCTATCCCGAAGAATAGCATAAATATTAGGCTTTGAGTAACATTGGGTTGGCTAATCGAAACTGCAGCAGCAGCATAACTCAATCCGCAAGGCAACAAACCATTTAAAAATCCAACGATTGGTAGACTATTTTTTCTGCCATAATTACGACTCATTGCGGTCGACAATTTCTTAGAAATCCAGGGCATTAATTGTTTTAGACCAGGGATATACTGTTTAAATACAAACAGCAATAACAATATGCCAGAAACAAGCGAAATGTATTGTTGCAAATCAAACAATTGAACAGGAACTTGAACCAAGCTAAATGCCAAGCCAAGTAACAAATAACCTGAAATCCTACCTAAGTGATATAGGATAATGTGTGGGTTTAAACCCATGATATTCCAGTTCGTTTGAACAGAAAAAACCAAAGGTCCGCACATTGCCGCACAATGTAGCGATCCACCTAAACCCAGAAGTAATGCGGCCCAAATCATTCAATAAATACTTTTTCCTTCTTTAGAAATGGTTTGTCATGAAGCGTCCCAGAGGTTTCTATATACCATAAGCCTTTGGCTAATTCTGGTACGTTTAACGTGAAAACTTTTCGCGCTGATAATGTTGTATTGTGGATGGTTCTGTCCAAGGTGTTGTTGCTCATATGTCTCATTTCAACAACTTCTACCAATCCAGAGTCCCCGAGTGAAATGGTTAAGTTAAATTGGGCATATTCCATGGTAACTGATGCTCCATTTTCAATGGCTTTCATTGTCTCAGAATGTGCTTCCCCTTTTGCGTAATAGTCATCAGTATATAACGAATCACTGTGGTTCACCATATAAAAAACAAGACCTATGATAAACGCTATAAATAGCGTCATACTAATAATTAATCCTTTACCCCAATTCATTCTTTTATAACTATTGGTCCAAAGAAAGTGGTTTCAAATTTTCTTAAAGGTCTATTGTCAATAAATATTTGAACTTCAACGGGTTGTTTATAGCCTTCAATGTTTTGTTTGCTTTTCTTTAATAAAAACACTCGTTTCATTTCACTGTTTGCCTGCAATGATGCATTGGAATCAGCCACCACGAGATCAAATCCTGGGGTTATTGGTTGTATCGAGAATCGCTTGTTGTCAAAGGATTTATTCACCATTTCTAGATTATACATGTTACTGATAATCTCATTGGGGTCTTCAAAAAAGGTCTGCCCTGGTATCCGTAAAACATGTGCCTCAACGTCTGTTCGACTGGCTAGCAGGTAGGTGAAAACACCCATCAATAAAACCATTACAATTGTATAGGAGATAATTCGTGGAGTAAAACGAAAACCTGTCTTGTTCCGTATGTTGTTTACCGAATCTATGCGGATTAACCCTTTTGGTTTTTTAATTTTAGACATCACACTGTCGCAAGCGTCCATGCAGGCTGTGCAATTCACACATTCGAGCTGAGTGCCATGTCTTATGTCAATTCCTGTAGGGCATACATCAACACATAAGTTACAATCCACGCAATCACCTTTTTCAGATTGATCCTGGTTTCTGCGTATTTTGCCTCGGGGTTCTCCCCTTTCATCGTCATAGGCAACCACCATACTATTGGGGTCGAGCATAACACCTTGCAACCTGCCATAAGGACAAATCATGATACATACAAGCTCACGAACCTTTGCGAAAACAAGGTAAAAAACGGCTGTAAATACAAGCAATCCAAACAATGCCGGGAGGCCGTCCATAAATGGTCCAGATATTTTAGACCACAGGTTTTCCCAACCAATGATGTATGCTAAAAAGGTATTGGATATAAGAAATGAGACGCCAAAAAAGGCGAAAAATTTCAATGTTTTTTTAGTGATTTTTTCACGGTTCCAAGGCATGGCATCAAGTTTCTTTTGCTTGATAGAATTACCTTCAATCACATTTTCAATTTTGCGAAAAACCATTTCTAAGAAAATGGTTTGCGGACACACCCAGCCACAAAATACTCTTCCGTAAACCACTGTGAATAAGACTATAAAAACAATAGCCGTGATCAATAACAATACGAGAAAGTGAAAGTCTTGAGGCCAAAATGGCTGACCGAAAATTACAAATTGACGGTCTATTACATTAAGTAGGAGTAACGGATAACCATTTATTTTGATAAACGGTCCGGTAAAAAAGAATAGCAGGTAGAACCAGCTTAAATATGTACGGTATTTGTATAAACGACCTTTAATAATTTTAGGGTACAACCAGATACGCTTACCACTAGTGGTTTGATTACCTAGATGTTCCCTAAAATTATCTTCGGTTTCGGTGTTACTCATTCTCTACTGGAGTGTCGGCTTCGTCTGAAGTTGATTCTTCACTTGCAGATTGGTCTGCTTCCGAGTCATCGCTTGATCTATCAAACAGGTCTCCTTCCGCAGCTTTACCCTCAATGCCATCTGGCAGTGTTGTGCCTTCTAATGATATAACATAACTAGCAATGGCTTGTAAACTTTCTGGTCCCATGTTCTGAGCCCATGCTTGCATACCACCAGGACGGCCGTATTTCACAGTTTCAAAAACCCCTTTAATGCTTCCATCATACTTCCAATATTTGTCTGTCAAGTTAGGCCCAACCGTTCCTTGACCATAGTCACCATGACAAACTTTACAATTGGCGTCGTATATCGTGGCGCCTTTTGCAAGAGATGCTTCGTCAGTTAAAAGCGTAACACTTGTTTCATCAACTACATCCCCAGCAGTTTCTAAAAACTTACTGTGGTCTGCTTCAGCGGCTTTCATTTCGGCTGTATATTCCTCAACTTGGGTGTAACCCGAATCGGTGAACGTAAATCGTACGTAATAGATAACCGCGATTATCACAGTTCCATAAAACAAGAACATAAACCATGGCGGTGGTGGGTTGTCTAATTCATAAATACCATCATGCGGGTGATTGATAACAGTATCTTTATCTGAAGCAACAGGTTTAATTTGAAATACCTTTTCCCAAAACGGTTGACGTTTTGTGTATTCCTCACCTAACTCACCTTTCATATATTTTTTGAGATGAACAGCAATGAGTAGCATTCCGCCCGCAATTGCAACTAGGATAATTGCAAATATGTACAGCACACTTGCAAGACTAATCCCAAATGATTCATAACTCTCTGTTGCCGCTGTTATGTCGTCTAATGACTGCCCAAAAGCGGTCGACATGAACAACATACAAACTAAGGTTAGTGCTATTTTTATACTTTTAGTCTTCATAATTGTTATCGTCGTTAAGTGGTAATTCTGAAATTGTTTTGATGAGCTGTTTTGGCATCATCAACATATAAATGGTAGCCATTATAAAGACCCCAATAAATATGATAAGGGAGATTATTAAATACACATCAGCCCCTGATACATTTCCTAATAAATCTGACATAATTTCTTCGTTTTAGATTATTTAGTTTCTTCTACATTTATATCTCTACCAAGCTTATGCAGATAAGCGATTACAGCCAAAATCTCTTTCTTGGCTTCTACTGGCTTACCATCAGCAATAAGTTCTTTTTGAATTTTTAATGCTTGCTTTTCAAGATCCTGACGTGCAATTTTTTCATATCCTTTAGGGTATGGAACACCTAATGTTCGCATCGCATTAATCTTGCCTTCAAGATTAGAATCGTCTATATCATCGTCAAAAAGCCAACCATAACTCGGCATTATTGAACCTGTCGAGATATCGCCTGGAGCCATCATGTGATCGTAGTGCCAGCTAGCGCTCTTGTACATTACGCCATTTTTTACTCCTCCTCTTGACAAATCTGGACCTGTTCGTTTAGATCCCCACAGGAATGGGTGGTCATAAACATGTTCGCCCGCCTTTGTATAATCACCATATCGAACAGTTTCTGATCTAAATGGTCTTACCAATTGACTATGACAGTTGTTACAGCCTTCCCTAATGTAAATATCCCTACCCTCTAATTCGAGCGGGGTATAAGGTTTAACAGACTCAATGGTTTTGACGTTGGATTCAACCAAGAATGTTGGTAAAAACTCAACAGCACCACCAATCGTAACTGCTATAAAAGAGAGCAAGATGAATTGGGTTGGACGTTTTTCAATCCAACGGTGCCAATAACCAGCAGTTACCATATTTGGATCTTCCTTAACCATTGGGAACGCCTCAGCTTCTTCGTTTCTTACGAGACTTCCTGCTTTCATGGTTTTGTATAGATTCACAACCATAATAATGGCACCCACTAGGTAGATTAATCCACCTAACGCACGCAACATATGCATTGGAATAATTTGTAGTGTGGTCGACAAAAATGAAGGATATTTGAGGAATCCTTCAAGCGTGAATTGTTTCCACATAAGACCTTGGGTTGCTCCTGAAATGTACATCGGAACCGCATAGAATATGATACCTAGTGTACCCAACCAAAAGTGAGTTGAAACGAGTTTTTTCGAGTGTAATTTGGTCTTATACAGTTTTGGTATTAAGTAGTACAGAATACCGAAGGTCAAAAAGCCATTCCAGCCAAGAGCGCCTACGTGAACGTGTGCTACAATCCAATCGGTAAAGTGGGCAATTGCATTTACGTTTTTTAACGAAAGCATTGGGCCTTCGAATGTTGACATACCATATGCTGTCAACCCAACAACCATAAACTTCAACCTAGCGTCGTCACGAACTTTGTCCCAAGCGCCACGTAATGTTAGCAGTCCGTTCAACATACCACCCCAACTTGGTGCGATAAGCATTATGGAGAATGCGACACCTAACGTTTGAGCCCAATCAGGTAAAGAAGAGTATAATAGGTGGTGAGGACCTGCCCAGATGTACAAAAATATTAAAGACCAAAAGTGTAAAATGGATAGCTTGTACGAATAAATTGGTCTATTCGCCATTTTAGGCATGAAGTAATACATCAGTCCTAAAAACGGTGTTGTCAAAAAGAAAGCAACCGCGTTATGTCCGTACCACCACTGAACCAATGCGTCTTGCACTCCTGCATACCACGAGTAACTTTTCAAAAACGTTACAGGTAATTCAAAAGAGTTAACAACATGCAGTAAGGCAACCGTTAAAAAAGTTGCCAAATAAAACCAGATAGCAACATACATGTGCTTTTCGCGTCTCTTGAAAATGGTTGCAATCATGTTCCATCCAAATACGACCCAAATAATGGTGATGGCGATGTCAATTGGCCATTCCAATTCAGCGTATTCTTTTGATGTGGTAATACCCAGCGGAAGCGTGATAGCTGCTGCCACGATAATGAGTTGCCATCCCCAGAAGTGGATTTTACTTAATGTGTCACTAAACATCCGCGTTTTGAGAAGTCGTTGCAATGAGTAGTACACACCCATAAATATGGCGTTTCCTACAAAGGCAAAAATCACCGCATTCGTATGCAGTGGACGAATTCTACCAAAAGTCGTGAACCTGTTACCTAAATTCATGGCCGGTTCGAAAAGCTGTGTGGCAATGATTACACCAACCAACATGCCTACAAGCCCCCAGACCATCGTTGCGATTGCAAAGTTCCTTACAATCGTGTTGTCATAGCTAAATTTTTCTTTTTGCATTATAACCAGTTTTATTTTTTTCGTTTAAAATCCTAAATGAAGGTGACTCTAAATCGTCAAATTGACCGCCTTGCTGTGCCTTAATAAAAAGCACTAGAAACAGCAACGCCATAACCAAACTAACACAAATGAGTACCAATAATATTTTCATAATAATTGAAGTTTTTTTGCTTTGAAGGAAACCAGTGCGGTTACTAAACCTACCACAGTTATAGAGCTGAGCGGCATCAAAATTGCTGCCACTATGGGTGTTAAACTCCCAGCAACCGCAAAGGTTATTCCTATCAAATTGTAAAAAACAGAAAATGCTAAACTTGCTTTCAAAACGACTTTTGCATATCGCGACAAGGCCAATAATCGAGGCAATTTGTTGAAATGCTCCGACATTAATATCCCGTCCGAATTTGGATAAAAACCAGTAACATTTTCCGTTACGGCAATACCCACATCGCTTTGATTTAAGGCAACCTGATCATTTAATCCGTCGCCTATCATAATTGTATTGTCACCGTTTTGGTGACACGTTTTAATGTATTCTTTTTTATCCTCAGGAGTTTGATTAAACAAGACACGCCTAAATGAACTAAACACCTTGGTTAGGTTGTTTTTTTCAGCACTGTTATCACCTGATAAAATGGAAAGGTTGAAGTGTTTTCCGAGGGATTTTAGCAAATCTCCTAATCCTGTCCGGTAGCTATTTTGGATACCGAAGTGGCCCAATATCTCCCCATCGATTTCAACATATACAACTGCGGATTTCTTGTCATTCAATGTGTTTAGAAACTGAGAGGAACCAATTCGAATTTTGTGTGATCCAATTGTAGCGATGATACCTCTTCCTTCAATTTCTTCGTATGTGTCAATGGGCATACTTGAAGTATTTTCTAATTGATGGACAATAGCGACACTATACGGGTGATTGGAATTAGCACATACAGACTTTACCAACTTCAATTGATCGTTAGTAAACGCACCGTGCTGAACCACTTGATGAGAACGGTTGCTTGTAAGTGTGCCTGTTTTATCAAAGATGATATGGTTTATGTAACTCAGTTTATCAACCGTATCTGCTTGTTTTAGAAACAATTTGTTTCTGCCAAAAACTCTTGATATACTGCCATAGGTAAAGGGTGTAGAGAGTGCTAATGCACAAGGACATGCAACGATTAAAACCGAACTAAAAACAAAAAGGGCCTTTGTACTGTCTATGTACATCCAAGCGGCTAGTGCAATAATGGCAACCAACAAGACTAGTGGGGTAAAGTACTGACTAACGACCGTTGTCCAATGCGTTTCAATTGCCGCATCGGTTTTGGGTGTTTTCCATGCAGACCAAATTTTCGATGTATCTTGAATAGTTGTTATTTCAATCTCTATTTCGCCACCAGTTTGTTTGCCACCTGTGTAAATCTCGTCGTCAATCTGAATTATTTCTGGAACAGACTCACCAGTAACAAAACTGTAATCGATAATCGCGTTACCACTTTTTAATCGACCATTGATAGGAATCACTTCACTGTTTTTGACTACAACGATGTCTCCTATTTGCAAGTCATCCACCCGCGTCCACGAATGATCTGATTTATTTTTGGTCCGAACCGATAATGGCAAAAATTCGTGAATTGATCGCTCGAAAGTTATCTTGCTATATACCTTGTTCTGATACCACTTACCTACTAAAAGGAAGAAAATTAATCCAGCTAATGAGTCCAAATATCCAAAACCAATTCCGCCGATGATTTCATACATGCTCCAAGCCCAGATAGCAATAATGCCTAAAACTATAGGAATGTCGATATGACTTTTACGATTCGCAATAGATTCAAACGCCGTTTTGAAGTATCCTTTGGCTGGATAAGCCAACACTAATATCGACAATGCGACATTGAGGTATCGAAATAAGCTTACAAAAAATGGTTCACTTGCGATAGACAGTCCAAAATAATGCGGTAAGCTCAACATCATAGTGTTGCCAAAACAAAAACCAGCAACTGCTACTTTTCTTAAAAGATCTTGTTGCTTGCGTTTTGACTTCTCGCCTGCTTTCTTCGTTATGTTAAACTGAGGCGGATACCCAAGTTTGTCTAATAACATAGCGACATGTGAAATGGGTAGTTCCTTACTTACCGAAAGGGTCAAATCCCTATTTTCGAAATTGACATGACTCCTAAATATCTTGTCATTTATTTCTGGTAAATCTTCCAACAGTTCTACACACGAGGCACAATAAATGCTTGGCGCACTGATGGTTAACTTGTAAATTTTATCGTTTTGGAAATCAACCAGTTGGTTGAATACTTCTTCTAAATCGTACTGCTTATATTCGATAGATACGTCGCTATCTGACCATTGATAATCATCAATATTTTCATGAAGGTCGTATAGTGTTGAACATCCGAAACAACAGAAATTCAGTCCAGACTGAACTACCGTAGTTGCAGGAACGCAACGCTCGCCACAATAAACACATTTTGTGCTAACAGTATATGAGGTGGTAGGCTTCATTTTGCTACAGACAAAGGTTTGCGTAACCACATTTCTGCACCCTGACTGGGGTCAGGCTGTTACATGATAAAAATCATTTTATGCTATTTATAACCTTTTCAATGAACCGGAATTTAAATAACAATAGGAAATATGTTTATGGTCGTTGATTATTTGTTACCAACAAATCTTATGAGTGACCCTTCGCCCTTATGAAAATTGCCTTCATCCAGTAACGCCACGTTTTCAGTGATTTCAATATTGTTCAATTTTCTAAAATCATCCAGCAACATTTCTTTTGTAAACAACATGTCTAACCGTTTAGGCCCGCCAGATAATGGATTTTTAGAATTGTAAAACAGTTGCTTTTGGTTGAAGCCTTCAAGGATTATTTTCCCATTTGGTTTTAACAGATAAACAAGTTTCTGATGGTAGGATTTTCTAATTTCAGGAAAGAAATGTGCGTATACGAGCACTACTGCATCAAACGAGGCGGGCTTGTAATTGAGATCTTCTAATCCACCGACTTGATACGATATGTCAACACCACTTTTCTTTGCAAATTGCATGGCATTGTTCCGAGCGACCTCACTATAGTCAAATGCATGTACGTCGAAGCCTTGTTTTGCAGCGTATACTGCATTTCTTCCTTCTCCTTCAGCCGGAAACAGGATTCGTGAATTTGATTCTAAATCTTCAAGGCTATCTTTTACAAACACACTTGGTTCAATACCGTAAGCGTAACCGGCTTCATTATATCTGTTATTCCAAAATGAAGTGGCTTCATCTTTTTGCCCAATCATTTTTTACTCGTTTTTACAGCTTTACTATAGTGATTGTAAATGGCATTAATAAAACTAAGGATAATGCCAATACCCAGAATGATATAGAATATGGTGAATAATTTTCCGCCATCCGTTTGAGGTGAAAAGTCACCATACCCAATTGTAGATAATGTAATTACTGAGAAGTAGGCACAATCAATCCACCGCCATCCTTCAAGAACATGGTATATAATGGTTCCACCTGTTAACGTAACCAACGTTGTGACGAGCAAGTCCCTATATTCAGCATCTTTTAGAAAAGATAAAAGCGTTCGAAAGAATAACATAAACCTTTTGTTTTAGTAAACGAAAGTAACGTTATCGATGTGGATTTGGGATATGAGTTTACTGTTTAATCCGTTTTGCGAACACTTCCTGAACCAGTAATATTTTTTTTAACTGTGGGGCTTCCATGGTATCGTATGCGACCAGAACCCGATATGTTTACATTTAAAATTTCTGAAACTGATGTATGACAATCACCAGATCCGGTAATATTTATATCGGCATTTTTGACTTCAATTGGATATGCATCATAGTTTCCAGATCCTGAGATTCGAACATCCAAATTTTGAAGCTGGTCAAACTTGTCATATCCGATAACATCGCCGCTACCACTTATGCGAACATCCAAATTACGGGTGTCTCGAAACCTCTCTAATTCAATTTTCCCTGATCCGGATATAGACAAGTCAAGATTGTTTTGATTGTCAAATGCATTGACGTAAATGTGCCCAGAACCACTTAATGACACCTGACTTAAATCAGGCACTGTGATTTCTACATCCAGTTGATAGTTTCGATAACAACCGTTTTCGAGTTCAATTGACCATTCCCCATTTCTGACATCGGTTTCAAGGAGGTCAATAATGTTTGCATCGCCTGTTACGGTTACGTGTTGATTAGTGCCTTGAGTAATGACGACGTCTGCACTTTCCATTAGTTCTATTGAATTAAATTCTTCGAGATTTAGATCCATTGATTCAATATCTCCATTGCCTTTTACACAAAAGCCGTCGTCTGTACAGGCAGTGAAGGAAAGTGATAAAATTGTTAAGCCAACTAAAAGTATTTTTTGAGTTTTCATTTTGTGTCGTTTGATGTAAAGACAAGTAAGAATGCGTTTACCCCTATCCATATTTATATTTCAAGCAACTAAACTTGATCAACAGGTGTCTATAAACAAATAGGTATCTATGAAAATCAATTTGATAATACTCCTTGGGGTGTTGGTTTTGGCAAGTTGTAACGCTGACGAAACACCAGTAAAAAGTGGCAATTTCATTGAGTTTAAAGCGACATGTGATTCCGATTGTTCTGTAAGCACATTTATCGATCGTAACAGTGAAATAATATGGCAAGAAACGGCTGAATTCACAGATGTATTTGAGAGCAATCACACTACAGATTTACAACCAGGCGATAAGGTCTTATTATTTGTGATGCCCCTTGATGGCAATGTGCATGTGATTAAAACCGAAATTTATATAGACGGTGAATTACAAGCAAATCAAAACAAAGTGTGTCATGCAGGTGGTGGCTGCAGTTTTGAACAAGAATAATTATTTCTTCAACTTCACTAAGTACTCTTCAACCTCTTTTGGAACCATAAATTTGATGCCTCTTCCAAGTCGCAGATAACTACGTATTTGAGTTGATGAAATATTTAACATAGGTCCTTTAAGCAAACGGACCTTCTGGTTTTTAGCAAAGTCTCCACCAGGATTGTTTTCTCTGTTGTACACAATTAAATCGTATTCCAACAAGATTTGCTCATGCTCCTTCCATTTGTCGAAATGCTGTAGGTTGTCTGACCCAAGAATTAGAGCGAATTCGTCTTTAGGATGTTTTTTAGTAAGGGCAACTAGGGTATCGAAAGTATACGAAGGTCGAGGCATACTAAACTCGATGTCACACGCCTTAAATTTTGGCTGATCCTTGATAGATAACTTCACCATTTTTAAACGATCTTTTTCATCGTATAAATCAATAGGTGATTTAAGCGGATTTTGAGGCGATACAACAAACCATATTTCATCTAATTTGATCTGATCTAAGATGAATTGGCTAAGTATTAAGTGCCCTTGATGAATTGGATTAAATGATCCAAAAAACAGTCCTATTCTCATAATATTATAACGCCAAAAAATATTTGACGATGCTTTCAGTTTCTTTAAGTGTGTGTGCTAAGATATTATTAATCAATACAATATCAAATTCTTTCTCGTATTTAAGTTCTTCGTTGGCTTTGCCAATGCGTTGGTCTAATTCATGTTCGACTTCAGTTTCTCGCTTTTTCAGTCGATCCATTAATTCTTCTATACTTGGTGGACGAAGAAAAACAGCCAGCGCTTTTTTACCATAGATTTTCTTGATATTCAGGCCTCCAACAACATCAACATCAAAAATTACCGACTTCCCATTAGACCAGATTCTTTCCACTTCTGATTTTAATGTGCCATAGTATAGGCCATCGTAAACCTGCTCGTATTCTAGAAACGCGCCATTTTTAATTTTTTCTTCGAATTCTTCAATGGTGAGAAAGTAATAGTCTTTCCCATCAATTTCGTTTGGTCTCTTTTTCCTTGTGGTGGCCGATACAGAAAAGGCCAGATCGTTGTTCGTTTCCAATAAGTGGCGAACGACCGTTGTTTTACCAGAGCCAGAAGGGGCAGAAAAAATGACCAGCTTCTCCATTACAGAACGTTTAACGTTTGTTCTTTTATTTTTTCAAGCTCTTCCTTCATCACAATAACCAACTCTTGCATTGGAGCGAAACCAGCTTTAGAGCCCAAGGTATTTATCTCTCTTCCCATCTCTTGGCTTATAAAGCCAAGTTTTTTGCCATTTGTGCCCTTGCGAACCTCTTTGTCAAACAATTCGCAGTGTGCTTTTAGTCTGTTTTTTTCTTCGGCTATATCAAGTTTTTCCAAATAGTAAATGAGCTCTTGCTCAAACCTATTTTGGTCCACCTTATTGTCTTTTCTAAAATCTTCTAGACCAGCGGTCAATCTATCCTTTACTAACGCTTTTCGTGCAATTTCATGAGACTCGATTGGATCAAGTTGGTCAAGTATTATTTTGTTGTGGTTAAGCAACATGGTCCCAAGTGCATCACCTTCTTGTAATCTAAAGGCGTCAAATTTGGTAAAGGCTTCATCAACGGTAGCCAAAACGTCATTCCAATCCGAATCTTCAAGCGTGGCCTCATCTGCAGCCATAACGTCAGGCATCATTAAAATGCTTCTCAAAATATCCTTATCGTTTGTGCCTAAGTCGTCACTTAATGATTTAATTTGGTCGAAATAATGTCGTGCAAGTGCAGTATTTAATTTGGCTCCTTCGGCTACGTCATCCACACGGTCTACACTCAGCAGACATAAAACAGAACCTCGAATAAGTTTAGGCGTAAGATATTTCCTTAAAAGGGCTTCCTTCTCCCCAAGTATTTTAGGGCATCGTAAGTTTAATTCTAAGAATTTTCCGTTGAGTGACTTTACTTCAACTTTGATATGATATTTTTTGGTAATCCTTTCGGCATTACCGTAGCCTGTCATGGATCGAATCACGCCTTTTTTCTATTAGAATTTACCAAATAAACACCTGTGAATATCACGACAGCAAAGATAACTTTTTCCCAAGAAAGGGATTGATTTCCAGCGTTTATTGCGATAAAAGTTGCAATAACGGGTTGAAGGTAAATATAGGACGCCACTAAGTTGGGTGAAGCTTTTTGAACAGCCCAAGCGTTTAATAAATAGGCTACAAAAGTTGTCATTATGGCCACAAACCCAATAGCAATCCAAATATCCAGCGGGAATTGTGCATATTCTGCGGTTTGAAGGTCTGACCAAGCAAAAGGCAGAACCAGTAGTGTTCCGAAAATAAACATATGCTTAATCACAAAAAGGGCAGTGTATTTCTTAAGCAACCGTTTTACGTAAACCAAATAAAACGCAAAGCTTGTCGCATTGAGTAATACCATAATATCTCCTGAAGCGCTTTGGGTACTAAATTCAAATGCGCTGCCTCCAATAAGAAAGAGTGCCCCAACGGCCGCAATCAACATACCTATTGCTTGCCATAGTCTAATGCGGTCTCGAAGAACAAAAACAGAAAAAATGAGCACAAAAATGGGTGCGTTCAACATCAGTACAGAGGCATTCACTTCTGAGGTGAAGGCCAGACCATTAAAAAAAAGAAGCATATTTCCAGCAACCCCAAAACAAGCTGCGATAAGAAGCTCTAAGTAGTCTTTTTTATCCTTTACTTTTTCTCGTGTTCTAAATAGTGCCACTATATTGAATAAAATGGCAGCCACAATAATTCTGATAAAAACAAATCCTGAAGCCCCTATATAGGCAGGCATAACGTCTTTGGCTATGGTATAATTCGCGCCATAAATCAATGATACTGTGAGCAGAGCGAGATGCACGCGAACGTTGTTTTTCATGAGCAGCAAAAGTAATTGAACTTTAGACGGATGGAAGCAAATGGACAATTTCTTGCATAGGTAGAATAATTCTAAATAAAAACGTAAATAGCAATAATTCCCATATATGGAAATATTTGTCTATATTTAAGTCGAATTATCCTGTACATACCAGTGTAATTCAACTACTGTTACTTACTACTTGATGAAATGGAACTTAAAAACGAGCCAAAAATAGGGTTAGAACTATCTCTTGGTGTATTTATGTACACAAATCTATCTTCTACTCCTGACACCTTTGCCGGTACACAAGGTACATCGACCTTCACATGCTACGGTCCTGCAGGTATTGGAGACAACACAACAAATCGTTTCTGTTACGATCTTGATTCGCTAAACTATGAAGACGATGACCTCGTATCTTCTATCACCAATGTTGGCGGAAATGGAACTGCATGGTCACAAGCAACCACAGCCAACCAACCTGCTTTCCAATCGGGTACATCAGCCATGAATGGCCATCCTGTTCTTGAATTTGATGGTACGAACGACTATTTGCAAATGGCAGATCAAAACGACCTTAATAAATCGGCTTCAACCGAGCGAACGTATATTGTTGTTATTCGAACAAGCACTGATATTTCGAGCAGACAAGTTATATATGAAGAAGGTGGTGCTACACGTGGGATAAACATATACATCTATAACAGCAAATTGTACGTCGCAGGCTGGAACAGAGCAAATGATGGTGCGGATGCACCATGGGACTTTAAAGGCATTGATTCTACTATTACACCAAGTACAGAGTACATCATTACAATGGTGTATGATGGAAGTTCTGACAATACCACTTCAGGTCGGATTTTGGCCTATATGAATGGTAGTTTGATGGGAACAGCCAATGGCGTTGGAAAACTATACAGTCACGGGGACGATATAGGCCTTGGAGCTATGAACAGAAATTCGTATTTCGAAAATGGCAATGGAAGCGGAACAGGAAATTATTATGAAGGTGATTTGGCTACTTTTATTCAATTCAACTACGCTCTGGATACGGCACAACGAACAATTCTTGAAAACAGCTTGTCTTCAAAGTTCGGAATAGCTATTCAAAACGACCTATACACTCATGATGCAAATGGGTATGACAATTTTGTTGCTGGTATCGGACGGTCATCCTCTGACCTAAACGACTGTGCAGCAAGTGGTAGCCTGATTCAGTTGTCTAATCCAACAGATTTGGATGCTGGTGAATATTTACTGTTTGGTTATAACTTAGAAAGCGGAGGAACTACAGAATCAAATCCTGATAGTATTTATAGCCGATGGAATCGTAATCTAAAGTTTGAGGAAACCGGAGATGTTGGCGCTGTAGACATCATTTTCAACTTAGATCAAGCCGATTTTACTGTAAACGATGAAGATGATTTACGCTTAATGATAGATACTGATGGAGATGGCGATATGTCGGATGCACAAATTATTCATGGAACCTACAACAGTTCTAGCAATACAGTAACGTACAGTGGCATAGTGGTTAACAACGATGCGCTTTACACGATGGGTTCTACAACTTCTGCTAACGCTTTACCTGTAGAGTTCCTTTACATAAAAGCAACACAAGAACGTGATGTGAACAAAATTGAATGGGCCACTGCTATGGAAGAAAATAATAGCCACTTTATTGTACAACGTACACACGATGGGGCAAGTTGGGAATCGCTAACAGAAATTGGTGGTGCTGGATTTTCTTCTAATGTGCTCAAGTATGAGTGCATAGATATGAACCCTTATATGGATGTGAACTACTACCGCATCATGCAAGTTGATTATGACGGAAAGTATGATTACTCGGATATCGTTATGGTAAACAGCTTGGTACAACAAGCCGATATTAATCTTAAAGTTTTCCCAAATCCTGCTACAGATAAAGTACAGGTACAGTGGGGAGAGAATGAAGAGACTGGGAAAGTTGTTGTTTTAGGACTCAACGGTAAAGTTGTTGCAGAACAACTTCCAGATCAACATAACAACACAACGATTGATTTAACATCAATCAAAAATGGTGTTTACTTCATCCAATTTATTGGAACGACTACAACCAAAACAGAACGACTGGTTGTGCGTCATTAAATATGAAACTGTTTTTTTGTTAATCTATTCTATACTTTTTTCTCCCGTTGATATTTCAACGGGAGTTTTTTTGTTAAACGATCTCAGACAGATCCCATTTGGTTTGACCATAATGAATCGCACAATTGATTATTTGAAGAGGGCCCTCAACGTTATTGGAATACAAACTGCCAGTGCCCAACCCTTGAGGCATTGTAGTTTCATATTGACTAACCCATTGTGCAATTGCATTTAATCCAATATTGGATTCTAAGGCAGATGTTGCCCACCAACCCAAACGGTGCTTTTCACATAACTCAATCCATTTGTCTGAAACTTTAAAACCTCCAATTAAATTCGGTTTTAAAATCAAATACTGAGGTTGGATATGGTTAACCAACGCTTCTCCTTTTTCATACACATCTATACCAATCAGTTCTTCGTCTAAGGCGATATCGATTTTTGAGTCTCGGCACAAACGAGCCATATCGTCCCACTGATTTACGTGTATAGGCTGTTCGATGCTATGTATGTCAAACCGGCTCAATTCCTTCAATTGTATTGCTGCTTCATCGGCTAAAAAGGCACCATTGGCATCTAAACGAATTTCTAGATTAAAAGCATTATGTAATGTTCGAATCCGTTCCAAAAACCGACATTCTGCGTCAAAATCATGCTGTCCAACCTTAAACTTAATACAGCTGTAACCTTGCCCAATTTTAGCAATGGCTTCATCATACATATCGTCTAAGTCGGCCATCCACACCAAACCATTTATTGGAATCGAATTACCTTGAACAAATGGTGTATCGAAGAGTATTCGTTTGCCACCATTAACTAAGTCTTGCATAGCCGTTTCTAAACCAAAACGAATGGAAGGGTATTTAGCTAAGTCGATGTCCAGCAAAGGTGTGTTTTCGCAGAGTTGCTTGCATACCTCGTTTAGTTTGATGTCGTAGTCATCAACATCATCGATGCTTAGCTTGTATAAAGGTGCTGCCTCTCCAATGCCAGTAACACCATTTTTAGTTAATAGTACATATCGAATATCACGTGTAGTAAAAACATTTCTACTCGTCTTCGCGGCCTTAATAAATTGAAGTTTATGATGAACTATGCGGTACTCCATTTATAGAAGAATAAAAGCAACAGTCACGACCATTACAAGGGTGAGTAAAACATGAAACTTGAGCAGTGCATTATACTTTGATCTGTTTTTTGTGGTATTGTCCATTCCACGTAAACCAATCCAATGGCCAAGGAATAGTAAACCGACTAAGGCGATGAGCAAACCATCGTGAGCAGTGGAAGCACGAACAAAGTAAATGATTAAACCAACGGCCGTTATATTCAAGATCAATTGATACGCCTCAGCTCTTTTTTTACCCAGCTTTGCAGCCAATGTGATTTTGCCGTTTTTTCTGTCCCCTTCAATGTCTCTAATGTTGTTGATATTTAAAACACCCGTTGCCAGCAAACCAACACCACACGCTGGCCAAATGGATTGGTAAAATCCATGATCAAACTTGAGCACATGAAGATAGTATGTGCCTAATACCGCAACCAACCCAAAGAAGACAAATACCGCCAAATCACCTAAGGTGCTGTAGCCATAAGGGTTTTTACCCGCAGTATATTTAATGGCGGCTCCGATACTAACCAAGCCAATAATGAAAAATATCAGAAATTGTATTTCAATAGAATCCAGGGCCAACCACAGCAACATAATACCACAAACCAAAGTCAAGATTGACGTAATAACCAAGGCATTACGCATCTGTATTTCCGAAAGAGCCCCACTAGCCAGTGCCCTGTCTGTACGTGTTTGGTCGTCGGTTCCTTTTTTAAAGTCACCGTAATCGTTAGCAAAGTTGGAGAGTACCTGTAAAAGTATTGCTGTTGTTAAGGCAAGAGTTGTTATCCGCCAATCGTGCTCGTAGAAAAAACTTGCCAAAACTGATCCAGTTGAAATGGACGCAATTGCTAACGGCAATGTTCTTAATCGGGCAGCTTGAACAAAAGCTTTAATCATACAGGTTATTTTATCACATCAAGTTCGCGGCCTATTTTTATAAAAGCGTTGATGGCTTTGTCTAAATGTGATTTGTCGTGCCCTGCAGACACTTGAACCCGAATTCGTGCTTGACCTTTTGGCACTACCGGGAAGTAAAAGCCAATCACGTAGATTCCTTCTTCGAGTAGTTTTTCAGCAAAAACTTGTGACAACTTTGCATCATACAACATGATTGGTACGATTGGATGCGTTCCAGCTTTAATATCAAATCCCGCTTCAGTCATTTTACCTCTGAAGTAATCGGTATTCTCTTCTAGTTTGTCTCGAAGGTCTGTTGTTTGACTTAACATATCCAATACGGCAATACTTGCTCCAACAATGGAGGGTGCAACAGTATTAGAAAAAAGATACGGTCTAGAACGTTGGCGTAACATATCAATGATTTCCTTTCGGCCGGATGTGAATCCACCTGATGCGCCTCCAAGCGCCTTGCCAAGCGTACCCGTTATGATATCGATTTTTCCTACAACACCACAGTGCTCATGCGTACCACGACCGGTTTTACCCATAAACCCACTAGCATGACATTCGTCAATCATAATGAGGGCCTTATATTTTTCTGCAAGAGCAACAATATTATCAAGTTGTGCGATGGTGCCGTCCATAGAGAAAACGCCGTCGGTAACGATAATCCTATTATTCGCACCTTGGCTTTCTTGAAGACATCGCTCAAGATCGTCCATATTGTTATGCTCGTATCGATAGCGAGCTGCCTTACATAAACGTACTCCATCAATAATGGAGGCATGATTAAGTGCGTCGCTTATAATGGCATCATCTTTATTTAACAAAGGTTCAAAAACACCACCGTTTGCATCAAATGCCGCAGCATATAAGATGGTATCTTCCGTGCCTAAGAATTCAGAAATTTTTTGCTCAAGTTGTTTGTGTATGTCTTGCGTTCCGCAGATGAACCTTACAGACGAAAGGCCATACCCATGCGAGTCAATTGCGTTTTTTGCCGCCTCTGTCACTTGTGGATGAGAAGACAAACCCAAATAATTATTGGCGCAAAAATTAATAACAGAATGCCCAGAAGTAAGCGAAATATCTGCAGCCTGTGGCGAATTGATAACACGTTCACTTTTGTATAGTCCCGCTTCCTTAATAGCAGCTAATTCCTTTTCTAGATGTGGTTTTAAAGTATCAAACATTGGATGTCAAATTTTGAACAAATCAACGGTTTTTTTTGTTTAAAATGTGCTTTAAGTCTTTGCGATTTGGTGTTTGATAGGCACAAATCAAATTTTTAGCCTAAAAAACAGGTGTTTTGTCGGTCAAAGCCAACCTTTTGGTCGGTTATTGGTTTGGATAGTATTGGCTTAAATAAATGTTACTTTTGCCGCGGTTTAAAGGCTTGGTAACATTATTAACCAAAGTCTTAAATTATACATTTTTCGAATGGCAGAAGAAAAGAATAAGAGACCCAAAATTGTTGTGAAAAAGGATTCCGGCAAACCTGAAAAAAAGGGCGGGCTTCCAAGGTTTAGTATGAGTTGGATATACGTGTTAATCGCGATCATCCTAATTACTATGTTGTACTTCCCGGGTGGCGGGGAAAACACCTTGCAAACTAGAGAGCTTCACGACATGCTTGAAAACAAGGAGGTCGCAAAAATTGAAGTTGTAAATGGCACAAAGGCATATATATACCTTACAGATAGTGCAAAAAAATCGGACAAGTACACAAAGGAAAAAAGAGACAAGGGTTTTAAGAAACCCATGAATCCAAATGCTGCAGACTATACGATTAAGCAGATTCCTGATTATAAGTCATTCAAAGAAGACGTGGCTTTGGCCCAAGAAGGTATTACCAAAGACAAGCATATCTTTATCGATTCCGTTGAGGAACAGGACTACAGCTTTATTACGAATTGGGTGCTGTTTTTCGCGCTGTTATTTGGCTTTTGGTATCTGATGATGCGCCGTATGGGTGGTCAAGCAGGTGGTGGAGCTGGACAAATATTTAATATTGGTAAGTCTAAGGCTCAGTTGTTCGACAAGGACACGAAGGTGAATGTAACCTTCCAAGATGTGGCCGGTTTAGAAGAAGCGAAAGTTGAGGTAATGGAAATCGTTGATTTCTTAAAAAACCCAAAGAAATATACAGACCTAGGGGGTAAAATACCTAAAGGAGCATTGCTTGTAGGCCCTCCAGGAACTGGTAAAACGTTATTGGCCAAAGCGGTAGCTGGCGAAGCCAATGTCCCATTTTTCAGTTTGTCTGGTTCAGATTTCGTGGAAATGTTCGTAGGCGTTGGAGCTTCTAGAGTAAGAGACTTATTCAAGCAAGCAAAAGAGAAAGCGCCATGTATCATTTTTATTGATGAAATTGATGCGATTGGCCGTGCAAGAGGGAAAAACGCGATGCAAGGTTCGAATGACGAACGTGAAAACACGTTAAACCAATTGCTAACTGAAATGGATGGTTTTGGCACGGATTCGGGTGTTATCATTCTAGCGGCAACAAACCGTGTGGATGTGCTTGATTCAGCGTTGTTGAGAGCGGGTCGTTTTGATCGTCAGATTTATGCTGACATGCCAGATTTAAATGAACGTCGGGCTATTTTCGATGTGCACTTGAAGCCGTTAAAAATTGAAAAAAATCTTGATCGCGATTTCTTGGCAAGACAAACTCCTGGTTTTAGTGGAGCTGATATTGCCAATATGTGTAACGAAGCAGCCCTAATAGCTGCACGGAAAAACAAGAAGATCATTGAAAAACAAGACTTCTTAGATGCTGTGGATCGTATTATAGGCGGTCTTGAAAAGAAGAATAAAATTATTACGCCAGAGGAGAAACGTTCGGTAGCGGTACACGAAGCCGGTCATGCAACGGTGAGTTGGTTATGCGAACACGCAAGTCCATTGGTTAAGGTTACTATCGTACCTCGCGGAAGAAGCTTAGGTGCGGCATGGTATTTACCTGAAGAAAGACAGATTACGACATCTGAACAAATCCTTGATGAGATGTGTGCTGCGCTAGGTGGTCGTGCTGCAGAATTTGTGACATTTGGAAAGATATCGACCGGGGCGTTGAGTGATTTGGAAAAGGTTACCCGACAAGCCATGGCGATGGTTTCTATCTATGGCTTAAATGAAAAGGTCGGTAATATTTCATATTACAATATGAACGAAGGTTTTACCAAACCATTTAGTGAGCAAACCGCAGCATTGATGGATGACGAAATCAAAAAGCTGACTGATGAGCAATATCAACGGGCAATTAAAATACTAACCGACAATAGAGATAAGCTTGATCAATTGGCCGACAAGCTGTTGGAGAAAGAAGTAATCTTCAAGGAGGATTTAGAATCGATTTTCGGAAAACGTCCTTGGGAGAAAGAGGAGCAAGTGATAGAGGTTAAAGAAGTAAAAACTGAAGAAAAAGAAGTAGAAGCTGAAGACAACGTTGAAGCGGAAGCGGATAATACTTCGGAGGAATCAACTCAAGACAATTCGTCTACAGAAGAAACGGAAACTACCGCAGAAGAATAGGTTCCGATTAATAATACTATAAGACAAAGGAGGTTTCGAAAGAGCCTCCTTTTTTTATGCCGAATCCTATTACATTCGAACTGATGGTTAAACGAATTGGTCGGCTGGTTTTAGGCAAGATGACCGGAATTTATTTTTTGGTTTTGTTAGCGGTTACGATACTGGGTATGTATGTGGTACCACTAACCTGGTTTATATATCTTGATATTGGCTTAATTCTAGTATTTGTGGTATCAATTACCGTACTTATCGCTGGGTTTGTTTTCTCTTTTAGAACCAACCCAACGGCATATAACAAGTTCTTAAAATGGGTGTGTAGTATTGTTTTGGTGATCACTGTTCTTTTCGTATTTATAAGTCATCATGGAAATCGAGTGGGCTATGAGCTTGAACAATATGGTGTAAAAACGACAGGCACAATTGTCGATAAAAACATGCGAACTGGCAGATATGGACCTACTGTTTATAGCTTGACAATTCAGTTTGCTGATGAAAACGAGGTTTCAGAAATCCAGACATGCACTACTATAAAATCAATTTTTGACCAGAAGCAATTGCAACAAGAAGTCCCAATAGAATATTCACGTAGGCATCCAGGACTTATTAGATTAATTGGACAATAGTTAAAAGGTGATCCTTTAAATCCCTAAACCCATTTGACCAGTACGACTGAACATAGATTGGTTGAGGGTCAATCTTTCTTTATTCAAGGTATATTTTTTTCGAGCTAGTTTAATCTGTTGTTTAATCATTTCGGAATAGTTGCCTTCACCCGACATCCGGGTCTTAAAGCGATTATCTTTCACATCTCCACCATGACAGTTTGCTATATGCATGAGCACTTTTTTCTTGCGATCAGGGAAATGTCGCTCTAGCCAATCGCTAAAAAGTTCTTCTACGCACCCATTTAACCGAACAATCGTATAGCTCATAGACGTAGCCCCTGCTGCAGACACTGCCTTGGCCAGGTCCATTATTTCGTGACTGTTTATGGCAGGTATTATCGGGGCCATCATGATGCCAACTGGAACTCCAGCATTGGTAAGTTTTTCAATGGCAGCGAGTTTACTTTTTACCGAAGCAGTTCGTGGTTCTAAAATACGTCTTAACCCGTCGTCTAAAGAAGTTATACTGAAAACAACTTGGACGAGGTTGTCTTTGGCCATGGCAGCGAGTATATCCAAATCACGTGTCACAAGACTATTTTTTGTTATGATTCCAACAGGGTTTTTGTGTGTTTGGCACACCTTTAGTAACCCTCGGGTTATTTCTAATTTGCGTTCAATAGGTTGATAACAATCCGTATTTCCACTTAGCATTATAGGCTCACCTTTCCAACTTCTACTCATAAACTTTTTAGTGAGGAGTTGAGGAGCGTCTTTTTTAACAAGAATGACATTCTCGAAATCAACACCACCACTGTAACCCCAAAACTCATGTGTTGGTCTTGCATAGCAGTAGCTGCAACCGTGCTCACAGCCTTGGTACGGATTCATGCTCCACGGCATTGGGATATCCGGACTCAACACTTGGTTAAGGATGCTCTTAGCTTGAATCTCAATGATTTTCGTTTTGGCTGCTCCCGTATCCTCCAATCGTTCTCCATCATCCGCCACAAACTGGTGCTTATCGAATTGGTTGTTAGAGTTTATAGAAGTGCCCCTGCCTTTAATCATAAGGCATTTTAAGGTTTACATACCTGTTTGTCAAGTAATTTATGATGGTATGGATAAGTTTGAAATTGTAAACAAGTTACAAAGATTAGTACGCTTCTGTCTTACAAAACTTTGAAAGACCTAATTATCTCAAAGCCGTTTTCGTCTGTCACAGTGAGTTTGTGCTGCCCAACTTTTGGTTGAAAGTCCAATTGATGTACGTCTGTGGTTGTAGCGATAAACTGTTTGTCAACATACCAAAATAGTTCAGCGTCACCTCGCCGATGGACGGCTTCAAAAATGATATTTCCTTTTTTTCCAGACAACAGGGTAGGAATGCGTATAACACTATTTCGTAGCGGATATAATACGTCAAGATCTTGTGTATTTTCAGCACATCCTGCTTTAAATTTCGGAAGAGGGACATACGCTGGATGGTTGGCTTTATAATAACTTTCTGCAGCTGTTGGAATCACAAACCAGGATTGTGTTTGTGTGTTGTTTGGTGATTCACAGTTGGCAAACACACGTTTGCCAGAGGTTTTTGAAATATGAATTTTTTGATGAAAACTACAAGCCGACGAAACCATGCACGGTTTAGGTATATAAGATTTGATGCTGACATCGCAATGTTGGCCAAAACGCTGGCCACTTTGTTTACAGAGTTTTACATATTTCATGTCTCTTGTAGGTTTGGTAAACCACTCGACATTGGGTAAGTGTTGAAAGACTTGGAATAATACAGGTGCAGCTGTGCTACTGCCGGTCATGCTAGGAACACCCTCTCCAGAAGCGTTTCCAGCCCAAACGCCTACAACATACTTTTTGGTTACGCCAATTGCCCATGCATCACGAGCACCAAAGCTTGTTCCGGTTTTCCAGGCAATTTTTTGTTTGCCATCAAATCGTGTCCAATATTGCTCCACTTTAGGACGATTTACTGAAGACATGGCTTCCAAAACCTCATAAGCAACAGACGGAGAGAGCCCATCTATTTGTTTTGTGTTTTGGGCAGCAGTAGATAACTTGGCATAGGCATGACTCAAATCCCAAAGATTCGCTTCAGCTCCACCCAATACCAGTGCCAGTCCATATTGATTTGCTGGCCGAAATAAAGTCGTCAGACCAAATTCCTTTAAGTTCTGCTTGAATCTTGTAACGCCATAATCACTTAATAAGCGTACCGCAGGAATATTGAGGGATCTTGCCAATGCTTGTGAGGCAGGCACCATCCCGTCGTAAGATTCATCATAGTTCTGTGGAGCGTAGCCATTTATTCGCGTTGGATAGTCTGCCACTAACATTTGAGGTGTGAGTTGTCCATTTTGCATGGCCTTGGCATATAGAAATGGTTTTAATATACTGCCTGTACTTCTTGGAGCTTGTACGATGTCTACATGTCGTTTATCCGTTTCAGAGCATGGAGTGTTTCCCACATAAGCTACTGTTTTGCCTGTTTCTACATCGAGAACAAGAACCGCCAAGTTCGCTATTCCTTTATTTACATTTCTGTCGAAATGCCTAGATACAATTGTGTTTACACCAGCTTGAATATTTCTATCTATATCGGATTGTATGCGTTGCCCTTTCAGTCCTTGAGCGTTGAGATATGCCATATAATGTGGTGTCATTTGAGGTAATGGTTTAGGCTTTTCGGGCAATGGTTCTGCAATGGCCGTTTCATATTCCAAATCTGATATATCAAGGTTGTCGTGTAATCGTTTTAGCAACCTGTTTCGTTTGTCTTTAAGTGCTTTGCGATTTCGAGATAAATGGATTAACGAAGGCGCATTTGGGAGAACGGCTAACGTCGCTGATTCAGCCCAAGAAAGTCTATTGGCATCATGACCAAAATACCGCCAGCTTGCAGCCTCTAGTCCTACAACGTTTCCTCCAAATGGTGCATGACTGGCATGAAGTGCAAGAATTTCATCTTTACTGAATTTAGTTTCCAATCGAACCGCCATCACCATTTCTTTTAGCTTGTCAGATAACTTTCGGCCAGTGCGTTTTCTGCTCATCCGAATCACTTGCATCGATAACGTACTGCCACCACTTACCAATCTTTTTGCGGTGATGTTTTGGATAAATGCACGTCCAAGGGCAAGTACACTGACTCCATGGTGTTTGTCAAATCGGTAGTCTTCAAATTCAATCAAGGCAGTTCTGAATTTTAAGGGAATAGTATCTGATTGCGGAAACCGCCATTGACCGTCTGAGGCGATATGAGCCATGAGTAACTGACCATTTACATCCTCAACAACGGTGCTGTATGATGTGTCGAACAAGGTGTTGGGCAAACAGAATAAGAAATAGACACCAAGCGCAACCAAACCACGTTTAGTCCATTTTTTGATTTTTGGTATTCTTCGTAATGCAATCATATTTACTCGTAAGTTCAAATATGTTTCAAGGCTTATTATTTGCGAAGGCTAAACTATTATCCGCACTTGGTTGCGGTTTAAGGGTGCCCTATTTTTGATTAAATGTTTTGGCGCATCTTTTTCTGCTTGATAATTACTGTTTTGGGCTACTTCCAAGTATTCGCTCAGCAAAATTATTTCAAACATTTTAGTCTTGAAGAAGGGCTACCACAGTCACAAGTTTTTGATGTCATAAACGACAGTCGTGGATTTATATGGGTTGGAACACGTGGAGGAGGAATTGCTCGATTTGACGGCAATACATTTAAAACGTACAACACCCAGCAAGGCTTAATTAACAATTTTGTAAACTGTATTTACGAAGACACCAAACAGAATATTTTGGTGGGAACCCAATCGGGTTTGAGCAGTTTTAATGGAATTGATTTTACGAATTACAAGCTGTCTGAAGAAGGAGATATTCGTGTATTTGCCCTTCACCAAGCCGACAGTATGCTTCTCATTGGTACATCCAATGGGTTGTATATACTCAACAACGATTCTGTAATTAAAGTGCCCAATCAAGATAAAGAAGATAATTTTTACGTAACCTCAATTACCAGCTATGGTGCCCACATTTATATGGGGACAAATCGGGGTTTGTACTTGCTTAATCGAGGAAGTTTAGCTCAAGTTCGGTTTATCAGCAAGGTGGATGGATTGCCCGATAATTACATTCAATGTTTGCTTAATGATAGCAATGGAGTTTGGATCGGGACGTATGGCAAAGGCATAAAATTTTACGATGGGGATGATATAACCAACACCACTTTACCCTTACCCTATAACACCATTTGTTACGATTTGATGCGGGATGGTGATGCTCTGTGGATTGCTACCCAAAGCAATGGAACACTGGTTGTGGACCTAAAAAACAACAAAATAGATCGTTATAACATCTCTTCTGGGTTAACAAATAACCACGTTAGGAGTATAACAAGTGACGCTTGGGGAAATGTCTGGTTAGGTACTTCAGGTGGAGGGTTGAACCAATTTGCTGGGCAACAGTTCATTCATCTAACCAAAAAGGATGGCTTGCCTGATAATTACACGTATGCCATAGCGCAAGATAAAAATCGGGCTATCTGGGCGGGGACCGGAAGAAAAGGGGTAGTCAAATTTGACTCGAACACATACACTGTGTACGGGCAGGATTCTGGCTTTGCTAATACGAAGGTAAAGGCCATTGGTTCTTCTCTAGATGGTAGCATTTGGTTTGGTACAGAAGGAGATGGGTTGGCAGTTCGCAACGATAGCAGCTTCGATTGGTTTACTGTAAAAGATGGACTTTGTGGCAACTACATTAAAGACGTTTTGTGTGTGCGCAAGTCGGATGTTTGGGTGGCTAGTTTGGATGGCGGTATTTCAAATATAACAAGAAACAAAACAGGGTATTCAATAAAAAACTATCGATACCTCACAGCATTACCTTCCAACCGCATACATGCTTTAGCCTTGTTTAAAAACGACATTTGGTTCGGAACAGAGAGCAAGGGGGTAGGTTTCATTCGCGGCGGTAAAGCCACATTAGAAATCACGGAAAGTCAACTCAATTTTCAGAATGTTAGAGCCATACGGGCCAACTCAAATGGTATATGGATTGCTACTTCCGGAGGTTTATATAGGTATAATCCTGAAACTAAAATACTCATTGAGCCAAGTCAGGGTGTTTTAAAGTCTAATAACCTATACCTCTTAGAATTTGATCAAATCGGGCATTTGTACCTTGGTCACGAACGTGGACTTGAGAAGCTAACCATAAACGAAACTGGTGATGTCATCGAAATTGAGTTCTTTGGGTCTGCCGATGGTTTTAGCGGAATAGAAACTTGTCAAAACGCTGGGTTTTGCGATGTTGATGGTAATATGTGGTTTGGTACAATTAATGGGTTAACAAAGTATAATCCCAACAATGTTCAAACCAGCAACATTAAACCTCGAATTTGGCTAGATAATGTCGATTTGTTTTATGAAAAACTAGAGCCCAATACATTCAATTTCCAACCCGTTTCATGGAATAACTTAACAACGACTCCAAATTTCCCTCACAATCAAAATCACCTCACTTTTACCTTCTCCGGAATTGATCTGAACAATCCAACCAAATTAAAGTACCAATGGAAACTGGAGGGATTTGATCAAGAATGGCGGAAACCAACGGAGAAAAAAGACGCGGTTTACTCGAATTTGCCATCAGGTGAATATACGTTGTTGTACAAGGCAATTTCGTCGGATGGTATCGATAGTGAAACAAAATCGTGGCCATTTGACGTAATGTTGCCATTCTGGAAGACTTGGTGGTTTACCCTTTTGATTTGGTTGATTCCAGCATTAATCCTAGGCTTACTGGTTGTCATTTATGTACGACGAATAAAAGCCCGAGGGAAACGGGATCGTGAAAAACTGCAGGTAGAAAAGGAATTAATTGAATTAGAACAGAAAGCTTTACGGCTGCAAATGAACCCGCATTTCTTGTTTAATGCGCTTAACTCGATACAATCTTTGGTCGCTTTAGAACGACACCAAGAAGCCAGAAAATATCTTCAAAAGTTCGCCAAATTGATGCGACTTACGCTTCAAAACTCACGTATAGATGCCATACCCTTGTCGGATGAAATTACGACACTTCGCAATTATATAGAATTGGAGCAATTCAGCATGAAAGCCCCTTTTACCTACGAGATTTCTCTTGGGCCATCGGTTAATCCAGACAACACGTACATCCCACCAATGATGCTGCAGCCCTTTGTTGAAAATGCGATCAAACATGGATTGCCAGAAAAAGGTGAACATGGTAAGTTGTTGATAAACTTTCAGATGGACCAACACAAATTGATTTGTACCATAACCGACAACGGAATTGGCAGACCTGCTGCAATAGAAAAAGCGAAAGGGAAAAGCAAAAGTCACGAGTCGGCAGCTATACAAGTCATTTCCGACAGGATCAAAATGCTCAATAAAACCCACGAAGGCAACCGCCTTGAAATTTATGATTTGGAGGAAGGAACGTCAGTAGAGTTATCGCTCGAAATTGGGTGATTAGTCTCTACTTAAAAAGATTCTGATGATATACCAAAGCAATAGCATAAAGGATGCAAATAATCCCAATGAAGCCAGTATGTATTGATCTTTGGAATACACATGGATCATATTAGACGTTTGATAAAGAATCGAACCACCGGCTAGCAACACCATAGCACCACTAAACCAAAGACCAAGGTTAAATCCAAATATGATTCCGGCAACGATTAAACACATGGCTATTATTCCTCCAATAACAATGATGCTTCTCATAAAGGAAAAATCTTTTTTGGTAATAAATACAACCGCAGTCAATCCAGCAAACAAGCCAATGGTAACCAAAAACGCTTGACCAAGTACATTCGGACCGAGTTGCGCAAGTGCGACATACATTAAGGGTACAAAAATGAAAGCTTGTGCTGCTATATAAATGAGAAAGCCAGTGTATTGCTTCATCTTATTTTGCGTTCTGGCAACGATTTTCTCTGCTTGCGTGGTAACCAACATGAACAATCCTAGCACAATTAACCAAGTATAGCCCGACAACATACTGAGGCCTAATTGCACAATTGCTGGGGTAGACAAGAAAATATATTCCAGGACTAAAAACACCAAGAAAGCTCCTGCTACATGCCCATAAGTTCGTCGGAAGAACTCGGTTCTTTCATGTAATTCTTCACCGGCAACAACCGGGTAGTCAAGTATTTCGTTAGAATCGATCATTTGATATTTTTTTTCAAAGGTAACCTGACCCACATCTTGAACAACGCCTTTTTATAGTAATATTCAGTAACTTGCCTGTTAAAAGATATACTGTGAAGATTAAGATTGGAGGCGTCCCAGAACATTTTAACTACCCGTGGAAACTAGCGATCGAGAATGGGAGTTTTTCGAATATCGGCCTTGATGTCGAATGGTCTGATTGTGGTGGTGGGACCGGCGAAATGAACAAAAAACTTAGAAGTAGTGAGTTGGATATCGCCGTGGTTTTAACCGAAGGCATTATCACCGACATCATAAATGGCAATCCTTCGATGATCGTCCAGAAGTATATTAAATCGCCGTTAATTTGGGGAATACATACAGGGGCCAATTCGAAAGTAAACTCAGAAACCAGCTTCGCCGATATCAAGTTTGCCATAAGTCGTCCCGGCAGTGGTTCACACCTTATGGCGAGCGTAGAGGCGAAAAACCGCGGTATAAACTTACAACCCAATCAGTTTGTGGAAGTTGGCCATATCGATGGTGCGGTAGAAGCACTAAACTCAGGCAAAGCCGATGTTTTGCTTTGGGAAAAGTTTACCACTAAACCGTTGGTAGATGCTAGACAACTCAAACACATTGGTGATACAGTAACCCCTTGGCCCTGTTTTATGATTGCTGCGAGGCAAGAGCTTTTGGTAAAGCATCCAAACATGGTTTGGAACCTACTTTGGATTATTAGAAAAGTGAGTCGGCATTTTATGAATGAAGAAAACGCTGCACAAACGATTGCAGACAATTATGGACTTAGCCTGCATGATGCGACCATGTGGTTCAATAAAACAGAATGGGAGCAAGACATTTTCCTATCTAAAAAGATGTTAAACAATGTGGTAAATACCCTAATTGAGACTGGAATCGTTGCCAATAAGGTGAGTTCAGAAGATCTGTGTTGGAACCGAACAATGGTCTATTAGTTAGAGCGGAAATGAGATAGATTTACCAAATACCCCTAAAGGATATAAACAACCATGAAAGCACTAAAATTATTAATACTGGCAACAGGCATGTTGATGCTCGTTGCATGCGATTATGGGAACGAATCTAACGTTGACGACTACTCCGTGGATTCTGATGTTGAATTTGAATCAGAGGCTGATCAGGCTTCAGATTACAAGGCTGAAGAAGCGCAAGGCACTTATCGAAACAAGGGAAGTGGAGAAACGTTAAAAATTGGACTTGCACGTTTTGTAGACAATGACGTTGATGGAGCGAATAAACCAGCCATGCGCACGAATGACAAAATTATCAAAAAGGGCAGCGTTGGTGTTAAGGTAAAAGACTACGAGAAGCAACAACATTTCTTTGAAGACCTGATTAGGAAGTATGATGGATACAAATCAAATGAAAATGAACGCCGGGAGATATCACGCGTTTCTAATACGATTGAAATAAGATTGCCAAACCAGAATTTCGAGCAGTTTATTGATGCAATATCGAACAGTGATGGCGTTATGCACGTCGATTACAAAAGAACCAGCGCCGTAGATGTTGGCGAGGAGTATTTTGATTTAATGACGAGAATTAAAACCAAAAAGGAAGTCGAAAAGCGCTACATAGAAATTTTGCGTAAAGCGAATAAAATTACAGACATACTTGCCGTAGAGGACCAGATTCGAGTGATTCGAGAAGAAATAGAATCAAAAGAAGGGAGGCTACGGTTTTTGAAAGACAGGATTTCCTTGAGTACCATTAGTCTTTATGTGTATCAAGAACTAGAATATGATGCCCCATTGGTAGATAAGCCTACTTTTATGGGCAAGGTGGCTAAAGCTGCGCATACAGGTTGGAATATGATTTTAAATTTCCTACTGTTTCTGGTTTATATCTGGCCAATCGGTTTACTATTTATCCTAACGATAGTGGCTTACAAAAAGCGATGGTTGTTGTTTAAAAACCGAAAATAACCGGTAGAAGAAGTATATCCCAAGGGGCATAAACACTATTTTCTTCTCCGTTTAATTTAAGACTGAAGGCCTATTTTTGCATCTTGATCAAGAGTTTATGAGCAATTATGAAGCGTTTCGAGCTGAAATAGAAAAGGGTTATACATTCAAAGGTGACAGCGTATTGTTGGGTACCAGCATGTTAGATGGTGGGGCTATCCAGAACTTACCAGTGAAGGCGCCTTTAAAAACCTTTAACCGACATGGGTTAATTGCGGGTGCTACAGGTACAGGTAAAACCAAAACACTACAAAACTTAGCGGAACGATTATCGGAAAAGGGCGTACCCGTTTTACTCATGGATATCAAGGGGGATTTGAGTGGATTGACACAAAAGGGTAACGGACATCCGAAGATTGATGAACGTCATGAAATGATTGGCCAACCTTGGGTGCCACGGGCATATCCTACTGAATTGTTAACAATAAGCGATCAGGAAGGTGTTCGAATGCGTGCAACAATTAGTGAGTTTGGTCCTGTATTGTTGTCTAAGATTTTAGGACTAAACGATACACAAGGCGGTGTGGTGAGTATTTGTTTTAAGTATTGCGACGACAATGCTTTACCGCTGTTAGATATCAAAGATTTCAGAAAAGTACTTCAATACATTGGTGATGAAGGCAAAAAAGAAATTGAGAAGGACTATGGTTATGTAAGCTCTAGTTCAATTGGCGCAATCATGCGTAAACTTCTAGAAGTTGAAGAGCAAGGGGCAGAAATGTTTTTTGGTGAACGCAGTTTTGACGTCGATGATTTGATGCGTGTCGATCAAAACGGTATGGGTTTTATCAACGTACTGCGTTTAGACGATATTCAGTCGAAGCCAAAGTTGTTTTCAACCTTCATGCTTTGTTTACTTGCTGAAATTTATGAAAAGTTACCTGAGCAAGGAGACAAGGACACGCCTGAATTGGTCATGTTTATTGACGAAGCTCACTTGATTTTTGATGAGGCAAGCAAGGCGTTACTAGATCAGATTGAAACAATCGTAAAATTGATTCGATCTAAGGGAGTCGGCTTATTTTTTGTAACACAAAATCCTACCGATGTGCCAGACGAAGTGTTAAGCCAGTTGGGGATGAAAATCCAACATGCATTGCGTGCATTTACAGCTAAAGATAGAAAAGCGATTAAACTGACGGCCGAAAACTATCCCATAACTGAGTTTTATAAAACCGATGAAGTTTTAACTCAATTAGGTATTGGTGAAGCGATAATTACCGTGCTGAACGAAAAAGGAATTCCTACCCCCTTGGTTCATACGCTACTGACCGCTCCTTCTTCACGCATGGATGTGATTACAGAGGACGAAAAAGAAGACGTATTGGCGAAATCCAAATTGATGAAGCGCTATAGTGAAGACATTGATCGAGAGTCTGCTTACGAATTATTGAGCAAGAAGCTTGAACGCATGGAAGAAAAGGAAGAAGAGGAAGAGGAACAGCGTGAAGCAGGAAAGCGCAAATCAAAATCAAGACGCAGACCGGAAAAATCCACGTTCGAAAAAATCGCAAGTCATTCTTTGACTAAAACCATCATGCGCGAGTTTACTCGTGGGTTGTTGGGGATTTTGAAGTGATACTGGTTAATGGGTGAATGTCTGAAGGATTGAGGGATTGAAGGATTGAAGTCCAGCCATTAAACATTAAGAATTAAGCATTAAAAATTACTTAAGATCCATCTTAATCTGTTTCCGAATTACCGCCATGCCTTCATTAAAACATGTACGACATCGGGCTTCATAGAGGTCCTTTTCGCCTAGTTCGACGGTTTGTTCGTTGTGTATTTTCTTGAACGTGTACCCTGCCACACCGCCGCATTGCATGCATATGGCGTGCACCTTTGTAACATACTCTGCCATAGACAACAAAAGGGGCATGGGGCCAAACGGAATTCCTTTAAAGTCCATATCAAGTCCAGCCAATATGACTCTTATCTTTTTTTCAGCAAGAAGGTTACATACTTCCGGTAATTGCATATCAAAAAACTGTGCTTCGTCAATACCAACTACGTCTGTATTGCCGATATGGTCCAAAATGTCTTTTGAATGCGCTACGGGTGTAGAGTCAATTTGATTGTCGTTGTGTGATACAACCTTTTGATCATGGTATCTTACATCGATTTGAGGCTTAAAAATAAGTACCTTTTGATGAGCAATTTTGGCCCGATTAATTCTTCGTATAAGTTCTTCCGTTTTACCCGAAAACATTGATCCACAAATGACCTCAATCCATCCTTTTTCAATCCGTGGTTCAACAAACATGACTATGCTTTTTGCTTTCGAACAAATGTAATGTCTTCTCCATAGTTTTGTGTCAATTCCTCTGTTCTAAAATTTAATTGACGTGAATAACGTTATCCATAGGCAGACACAAATAAGTCTATTTTTGCTAATTATAAGGTGGTAACATGATACGAGAGGAGATACATAACGAAATAGGAAACATCCTTAAATTGATAGAAATCAATAACAACAGAATGTTTTTGAATGATGCTGATTTCGAACTAGACTTAGAGTTGATGAGAAGTTATGTGGTTCAGCTGTATAAACTTCACGACCAATTACAGGTAAGTCAACCATCAAGGCTAGAGGCACCAGAAACAAAAGCTGAACCTTTTGTTATCAAAACAAGTCCAAAACCAAGGCCTAAACCAAAGCATGTTGAACCACCTGTGGTTGAAGCACCAACACCTACTCCTGAACCAGAGCCAGAGCCAATTGCAGAAGTCGAAATAGCAGTCGAGGAACCCGTGATTGAGGCGGAGCCTCCAGTTGTTGAGGAAGTAGTAGAAGAGGCACCAACGGAAAAAGCCAAACCTAAGCCGGAAAGTAAAAAAGCCAAGCCTCCAGTTGTTGCCAATGACGTATATGCGCGACTTAAGAATACTAAACTGGAAAGCATTAAAAAGGGTATCAGTATCAGCAAGAGATACGAGATTCAAAACGAACTTTTTAGCAACAATCCAGAGGTATACAATGAAGCGATTAAGACCCTAGACAGTCAAGCGAACTTTGATGATGCCATGAATCACTTAGAAGGTACTTTAATGGCTGAACATGGCTGGGAGGAGGATGACGTCTTGGTTGATGAAATAAGAATTCTACTTTACCGACGATATGCTTAAGTCGGGACAGTAAACAAAACTAAATGCCACACAACTTCTGGCGAGAAGCACCATTTGTGCGTCTCATAATTCCTTTAGTTTTAGGGATTATAATGCACCGGTTTTTAGGTGGGTGGTATTCCTCAATTCTGTTTGCAATTGTACTCTTGTTTGTTGGTTATCTTGTTTGTGTATTTTTATTGGACACACGACATAAATTTAGATTCAATGCCCAACTCAGTATTGTAGCAACTGTGTTTGTCACGTTGTTAAGTTATACGTCAACACACTTTTATTATCATTTTAATCATTCCAGTTATCTATCTGATCAGGCCAATACCAAAATTCTTTTTCAGGTTACTAACCAGCCAACTCTGGGCGGTATATTTTACAAAACATATGTAAAAGCGTTACAGCAAAATGGTCGCAGAGCGCAGGGTAATGCGGTTATTTTTTTGGAGGTAGGAGAACAAACTCCCCAATACGGCGATCAACTCATTGCTGAACTGAAACTACAACATATTCAAGCCCCTAAAAACCCTAAAGAGTTTGATTATCAGTTATATATGCAGAATCGAAACATCCAGTTTCAAGGCTTTGTAGCCTTTAATCAATGGAGAATAATCGGCAACAAGGGTAATCCAGTAGTTACATATGCGTTTAAAATCAGAGAGAAATGTAAACAGGTTATTGAACAAAAGCTAAACAGCACGAAGCACGTAGCGATTCTTCATGCACTTGTTTTGGGTGATAAATCAGGACTTGGCAGTGAGCTAAAACAAACATTTTCGGAAACAGGGACAATGCATGTTTTGGCCGTTAGTGGTCTTCATGTCGGAATCGTATACCTTTTTACAAGCAGCCTATTGGGTTTTTTATTTGTAAAAAAACTTAAAACGATAAGGGCTGTTCTTGGACTTTTGGTCATTTGGAGCTTTGCTCTAGTTTCGGGGCTCAGCCCATCTGTTTGCAGGGCGTGTTTTATGTTTTCCGTCTTGTCTATTGGACTGGAATTAAACCGTGATTCAAACGTGTACAATAGCCTGTGTTTCGCTGGATTTGTTTTACTTGTAGTCAATCCTTTGAACCTGTTTAACGTTGGTTTTCAATTTTCATTTCTAGCTGTATTAGGGATTGTAACACTTCAAAAGCCTATTCGAAGGGTGGTTAAAACTGAATCATTCGTGCTGGGCAAAATTGCCGACCTTTCAGCGGTGTCTCTTTCTGCACAACTTGCTACTTTACCGCTCGGGCTTTATTACTTCGGTCAATTTCCTCTACTCTTTTTGGCATCAAATCTTTTGGTGATACCAGCAGTCACAATTTTGGTGTACGCCAGTATCTGTCTAATCATCTTTCATGGCATTCCAATAATCGCGGAGGTAATTGTTAATGTCCTTGAAATATATTTATGGTCTGTAATTCGTATCACAGAAACCATACAAAAGTTTCCCTTCGCCTTGTTGGAAAACGTATCAGTGACGCACATTGAGCTCGTGGTATTGTTTGGATTGATAGGGAGTATTGGGTCCTATTTCTTAAGGAGGTCAATCAAAGTGTTATGCACCTTTGTACTTCTTAGCATAGGTCTTATAGGAAATCAAGCTATTAGAAGATATGAAAATATGCAATCGACCGAGCTTATTCGTTTTGATATCGCAAAATCAAAATGTTTGGTACTGCGTGACGGGAACTTAACGTACCTCTTGGCACAGCACAATATGTCTAACAAAAAATGGGTGTTTCATTGCAAACCATACTTACGTTTTAAGGGCGTTGCTGATTTAAACATGCCGCAACTGCGTGACGAATCAATTGTTGAGGCGGTTTCAATCAACCGGGATTCTTTTACGGTAAACAGAGCGACTTGTTGGATTACGAATAATCCAAACGACAGCATTGATAAAGCGCAAACGTTTCAATCGTTACAGCTTCCTTAATGGTGCGTAAATTAATTAACGTTTGTTTTTCTGTTCAATACCAACAGCCTTTAGTACGTCCGATACGTTGGTGTACACCCGATAAGGAAAGTCATACGGGAATTCGCAAGAATCGCTAGTGAGGTTATTTCCTTTCACGTCGGTAAATACGTAAGTTGAATCAACCAGTCGGTCATTGGCATAGTACGTCACAATTTGTTCGATTGCCAAATCGTCGGTACACATACTGTTGTAAAAAGACGTGTTTCTTTCAAAGGCAAACGTGCCGCCAGATGAGGTATCAAAGTAATGCGTAAAACCTAGGTCCCAATCACCAGACTGACTGTATGGGTAGGCACCAATACAAACAATATGATTACTCTGGGTATACCAAACATTGTATACCTCATCAATGACACCAGGCCATTTGAGGTTTATTACTTCCGTAGGCGTTTCAGCAGTCGGTTCTTTCGCATAAATCTTTGCCTTAAACAAGCTGCTCATCCTATTGGAATCGATAAACGCTTTTTGTCCACTCAACCGCTCTCTAATGTCTGGTTCGGGTACAAGTTCTCTAGGTGCATTGGTCGACGAATTCTGCTTACAACCAACAAACAAAGCCACGATACAAAGTATATTAATGAAACGCATAGTCAAATGTATAATAATGCCTTAAAATGGCTGTAGGTGTTTGTAACTCAAATGTTTCAGACTGTTTATTCAGTGCTTTTTCAGTTAATAATTGATCAATTTTTTCTGAAATAGGTGTACACATGGAGAATCGATTTTCGTATGAAACGGATTCAAACATCTTAGGAAATGGAAAATCATTTGGGACGACCAATTGCCCTGAATCGGTTACTTCAAAGCCAACCTGGTAACTTGGCATTCTTCCTGATTCTGCATTTGATTGGTAGAACGATTGATAGAAACTATCTGGTCCTGAACCAACCCAACTTTTGGACAGTTTATGACTTATTACACCATTTGCGAAGTAGGTTTCGCTGGAATAAAAAGGAGCATTTTTCTGTGTAAAAACGACAGAATCATATCCAAAAATCATTGGGTTTACATATTTCTTGGAAAGGTAGATGTAACCGCGTTTGTTGCAAAAAGTGGCCTCTTTCAAACCAGATCTATTATACGTCGCATATAACTTGTTTCCTTTTGATAGCTTGGTAACTCGTTTTTGTACGGTGGTTTCACCCTTGTGATTCACAACGGCCATAGCTACAAGTTCCCCTTTGTTATCATACGTATAAGATTCGGATCGATATTTAATGCCATCCATATAGTTGTACATAGAGTCCGGCATACCTTTTTTGTTAAACCAATATGTTGCCCATAAGTAGGGTTCTTGTTCAATTGTTGTTTTGGGCTGATGGCTCGATACTAAAGCTTGATCTGGTAAGGTGTGTTTGGTGACGGATATCTGAAGAATACTGCTATCCTTTATAACCTGCTGGTTTGGAAGTTTTAGCTGTGCAAATAGATATTCTGGATTGCATAATGCAACTACCCATAAAATCAGAGACAGTAGAGTTTTGTAATTCAGCATGGGATATAAAAAAAGGTCACTAGCCTTAAGCCAATGACCTTTTTCAATGTGTTTATATTTTAGTTTTCAGTAGGTTCTTCGGCGTCGTTCATGGCAACTGGATACGATATTTTAGTCAGCCATTTAGAGGGATCTTTTTCTGTCATTGGGTCGGTAATATACTCTTCCATAACCGCACCAACCAGTTTCATGTTTTTCTCTTCCATATAAGCACCAAGCGCGTCATGTGCGCCTTTCATGCTTTCGTCGTAAGCACCAAAATAATCAACGGTCAAATATGTGCCTTCTGGTTGTTCATAGAATTCATAACCTTCTGGAGCTTCGTCCATAGCTACTGGCATGGCAACAGTCATTTCAGATTCCCCGCTTTCTTCATTCCATGTCCAATATAGTGCTGTAGGAGCGCCGGTCATATGGTCTTTACAAAGCGTACCCAATGCAGGCATGTTCGTATCGAAATAGGTTTTCATGTCAGCCATTTGAATCACTTCTTTTTTTCCTACATACTTACCCGCTTCGCGTTGTACTTCCTCAACGGTATATACTACTACGGCTGCTTTTTCTGAAGCTTGCTTTTCTGCAATTCCTTTCAACAATCCTAGTTGTTGTTTGAACGCTTCCGTCATCATTTTTTCTGCTCCAAATAAAGCGCCCATCACATTCCAAGGAATTCCTTGCTTTTCATTATACGACATGCTCAATTTTGTTTTACCGTCTTCTTCAGTAAGCTGCATTTTTGAATTTCCTTCACCAAAGTCATGTTTTACATGATGCTCAAGTAAATGATTTTCCATGTCCGAAGTACTTAAAGTCATCGATCCGCTTCCAACTTTTTGATTTCCACTCCATGTCATACTAGATCCTACAGC
>ENA-UZXC01000577-UZXC01000577.1-metagenome-genome-assembly--contig:-Day-2-25m-contig-577_pt1 | contig 47564 bp, 44 predicted proteins | sample MGYA00260340_ERZ794900 | MGnify/ENA metagenome assembly ERZ794900 | reverse complement strand
AAACCATTAAAACAAGAAAGTAAGAATACCTCATATACCATTGGGTACTTGGGCAGTTTTGCGGGTAAAGACGATATTGAAACACTATTAAAGGCTTTTGGATATGTAGTAAATCAAATACCAACTACCCATTTAAAACTCATTGGAAAGGTGCCAGCTCAATGGTCCAGGTTATTTTCTGAACAAAATATCACCTGTATTCAAAATGTTTCCAATACAGACATTCATGGGCAACTATTGACCTGTGACGTCCTAATCGCAATACGTAAAAACAATGCATACGCGAACCACGGATTCCCATCCAAGCTCACCGAATACATTGCCACGGGAATTCCAGTTATAGCAACCCCTTCGTCTGACATACCTGAATTGTTTACCGACGGAGAAACGATAACCCTTGTCCCTCATGGGAATTCTCAAGCCCTTGGAACAGCAATCATTTCGGTATCTAATTCGCCAGAGAATTATCGTCAAATCGCGCTTAATGCACATGATTGGGCCAAGACAAACTGGGATCCGGAGGTTGTGCTTGCAGATTGGATGGCTGGGGTGTTGGGGGGTTAGGTTGTTGGGGCACGCTGAAGCCTGCTGGTGCGTTGGCGTTTTAGCGTTTTGGCGTATTAGCTGACTCTAGGTTGGTTACGATACCAATGAGGAGATTCGCACCGTATTCTTGATGTGTAAAAACCGATCTTCGGGTATGCGCAATTTTAGAGACCTTACTATCTGGAAAGATTCAATCAGTTTCACAACCGACATATACAAACTGGTTAAGGTGTTTCCATCACATGAAAAATTTGGATTAACTTCTCAATTAACTCGGTGTGCTGTGTCTATACCATCAAATATTGCCGAAGGTTGTAAAGGGTCGAATAAAGAACTGATAAATTATCTAAATATCTCCTTAGGGTCTACATTTGAACTCGAGACACAATTAATTATTTCTCATAATGTTGGATATATAGAAGACAGCGTCTTCCAAAATCTAATCTATAATTTAGACCCTTTGCAGAAAAGCATCAATGCATTTAGAAACTCAATAAAGCGCGCACTTTAACCAGCTGTCCTAATCTTGGAGGGTCCTATATTAGTACTAATGCTAACACGCCAAAATGCTAACGCGCAAGGTTTAGCTTCAGCTGAACCTATCCATCTCCCTTTTCACATCCTTCGACTTAATATCTTGTCGCTTGTCGTAGTTTTTCTTACCACGACCTAAGCCAATTTTCAGTTTGGCGTATCCGCTATCAGCAAAAAACAACTCTATTGGGACTATTGTATTCCCTTGATCTTTCATTTTGAGTCGCAACTTCTTTAGCTCATGTTTGTTGACCAGTAACACGCGCTCTCGGGTAGGCTCTTGCTCAACATAGCCAGCATTCTTAAACTCGGCAATGTGCATACCCTTTATGCGCAAACCCTTGTCTGTTAGGAAGCAATAGGCCTCTGATATCGATGCTTTGCCATCGCGAACGGATTTAACTTCAGGGCCAGTTAGGGCGATTCCTGCGTCCAATTCAATCTCAATGGCGTACTCAAAGTATGCCTTCCTATTTTTTATCCTTACGTCTTTGATTTTCTTACTCATCTCGCCTTTTCCTCAATTTTAGCAACCTGTGATTTCTTTAATATCATTTGACCGGTTTTGCCCGTGGCGATTAACCGCTCCCCTACTCTCGCTTCAAAACTACAAGCCATTTTTGCTCTGTCTTTTTCAATAATCGTTGCTAGGAAATCCACCGTTTGACCAACCAATGCTGGTGACACGTGTGTAACGTTTAAAAACGTTCCGATTCCTTCCTCGTCATTGTCCAGCATATCCAATACAAAAAGTCTACCAGACCATTCTGCGTCCCGCCCAAGCGCAAACGTAGCGTAAAAAGGATGTACCACACCAGAGGCAAACTCCGCAACGTCTTCATCCGTCACCGTGTGCTGGTACGTCTTTGTATCCCCAATCTTATATATATCTTTCACGACAACTCAATTAAACTTACACCTTCCCCACCCATTCTCACATCTTCGTATGTTATCCGTTTGACAAATGATTTATTGTGGTAATAGTCACGAATTATTTTTTTCAAAATACCGTCCCCTTTTCCATGTATCAAACGCAAATTGTTGGCACCTATGATAATGGCGTCATCTATCCAACGGTCAATCTCTTTTAAGGCCTCATCAGCACGCATCCCTCTAACGTCTTTTTCCATGGCAAACTGTTCTTGACGTTTCATAAAACCAACGTCTACTTTCGATTTAGCCTTTTGTTGCTTGGTTTTAACTGCAACTAAATCTGCTATTTGATAGGTTGACTTTATAATACCAGCCACCACGACGGCTTTGTTTTTACGAATCTGAATCACCTCGCCAACACTGTTGGAATTTGGTATCTTTACCTGAGAACCGACCTCTATTTGAACCTTAGGTATGGGTTTATTTTGAACCTTTTCCTCGATCTGTTTTCCCGTAAGTTTTTCCTTCTTACGCTCCAACCCTGCCCTGGCGCGTTTGGTTTTACTTTTATCCGCCCCACTTTCTTTGATAGACTTTATAGTACGTTCAATTTCTGCATTTGCACTTTCTACCAAATTCAGGGCCTTTTGCTTGGCGTCCGATAGTATTTCGGATTTACTAACAGACAATTCATTCTTTAGCTGCTCATAGTCTTTCTTCAATCTATCCAAGTGTGCCTCGGTACTGGCAATCTCTTCAATACGCTCTTTTAGCTCTTTTCTTTCGTTTTCTAATGTGGCAAGTAATTCGTCTGTACGTTGCTGCTTTATGTTCGAACGTTTTCGTGCTTGCTTAATGATAAAATCCGGTAAGCCAATATTCTGGGCCACTTCTAAAGCAAACGAACTTCCAGGTTTACCGATTTCAAACTTGTAAAGTGGTTTAAGTAGTTTGGTGTCATATAACATAGACGCATTGATGAAGCCTTCCTCACTTTTTGCAAGACTTTTTACATTTCCAAAGTGTGTGGTTACTGCGCCTCTTGGCTTTTTCTTATTTAAGTGGATCAATATCGCTTCGGCCATGGCTCCACCAAAGTTTGGATCCGTACCACTTCCTATTTCATCAATAACGAGCAAAGTACTCGGGGTAGATTTAGCCAAAAAATACTTCATGGCTGTCAGGTGACTGCTGTATGAACTTAAGTCGTTTTCAATAGATTGATTATCACCAATGTCTACGAAAAGGTGTTTAAAAAACCCAAATTCTGATTTGGCATCAGCGCAAGGCAAAAGCCCGCACTGCAACATATATTGATTCAGGGCAAGTGTTTTAATGGTAACAGACTTTCCGCCTGCGTTAGGTCCACTAATCACAATTAATCTATGGTCATCACTCAATGCAATGTCCATGGGTATGGTTTCTTTCTTTTTTGCCTTATTCGTTAGCCATAACAGTGGATGATACATTTCAGTGATGTTGCAATCTGATGATTTTGTCACAACCGGTAAACACGCATTTAGCTTAGTGGCAAGACTCGCCTTTGAGCGAATAAAATCAAATATCCCCATTTGCATGGCGAACAACTTCAGATCTGATACATGTAAACGTGCTTGTTTGGTTAACTGCTTAAGTATACGCAACATCTCTCTATCCCGCTCCATCTCTAACTCCTTTTGGCGGTTAGACGCTTCTAAAACTTCAATGGGTTCAATGTAAAGAATCTTCCCTGCACCAGATTCGTCATGCATGATACCCTTTACTTTCCGTTTGTGTTCCGCAAAAATGGGTATGACCAATCGGCCGTCTTTTACCGTAACCTCTGTTTCGGCAGTCCACTTTTTTTCTGCAGCTTGATTGTATATGCGCTTAATGATGCTATAGGCTTCACGCTGATTGGCATCAATTTCGTCTAATAGACCTTGTAACTTTCGACTGGCATCTCTTCTCCACTCACCAAAATCATCAAAAGCCATTGATATCTCGGAAATCAACGGGGTTGGATCATTGATGTTGTCTAGCAACTTAAATAATTGCGGATGAGAGGTCGATTTACTCGAAAAGAAAGTTAACAAATCTAGAACCTCTGAACTAATCAAGCGTATATCTATCAGTTCATTCGCTTGCAATACGGAATGCTTTTCGGCTAGCTTTTCAAGATTAGACTGAATATCGATTTCCGTAATGCTTGGTGTTTGTCCAGCATTGAGTAAAGACTGGAATTCACCGGTCTGCGTTAACCAAATATCTACAACCTTATAATTACTTGAAAATTTAAGCTTTGAAACGATGTGTTTACCTGCTTGACTTCTGCAGCCCTCACTTACAAGACTTCGAATTTCAGTGAAGCCTAGTTTATCTTCAATGTCAGTAGGGAAATTCATTCTTCCATCTTATTCAATTTCTCAATCACTTCGGCAGAAATCTTTTCCATCCAGTTCGGATGCTCTGTATAGAAGGAATAGGACCTTTCGACTTCCTCAGCTGTAACACCTCTTAAGTGATAAATCATTTGATACGAGCTATCAATCAAGTCCGTATCGTAAAACCCTTTCTGCCTATAAATCTTTTGTTGCGCTTCAGCTAATCGTATGTCTATGATGATTTCTGTAAACTCTTCAGGACTAATCACATTGCCTGGCACAACGGCAAACTGCGGTGTACACGACGACAATACCGCAACGTAACACGTGAACAGAATTATGCGTTTTATATATCGATTTAGTTCAAACATCAACTTAATTTTGAGGTGTTCAACATATGAAGTTTATTGAATTACAATGATACAACAGAATATCAATCGAATTAAAGAAGAACTCGGTGAAACTACCTTGGTAGCGGTATCAAAGTTTCGTACTCTGGAAGAATTAACAAACTTATATGATACTGGCCAACGCATTTTTGCTGAGAACCGTGTACAGGAACTATTATCCAAGCAAAATCAATTACCGAATGATATTGAGTGGCACCTTATTGGTCACCTTCAGACAAACAAGGTCAAAATGATTATTGGTCGCGTATCCCTAATTCACTCGGTAGACAGTATGAAACTTCTTAAAGAAATTCAAAAGCAATCGCTCAAGCAAAATTTAGTAACCAAGGTACTGCTTCAAATTCATGTTGCTCAAGAAGACTCAAAGTATGGATTTGTTCCAAACGAGTTAGTGGACCTATTTGCTACTCATTCTTTTACCCCTTTCACACATGTTCAAATATGCGGGGTAATGTCTATGGCCACATTAACTCAAAACACCAACCAAATTGAGGAAGAATTCCAGAAAACGGTGGACACCTTCCATGCAATCAAGAAACTAATTCCCAATTCTGAAGACTTTACTGAGATATCTATGGGCATGAGTGGAGACTATATAATTGCCAAAAAATTAGGCGCTACAATGGTTAGAATTGGTAGCAAAATCTTCGCGTAGACCTAAAAGTTGACGTTTTTGCAGTGATTTTCACTCAACACATGACCCCAAAACGTGTCAAATCCAGTAAAATAAGGGGTTATTTAGGCCTGTTTTAGAAAAAATAACAAGCCACAAATCCAGTATTAGCAACGGTTTTCAGACAAATGTGCATAACATTACCGAAACTTGAGACTCCAAAATCGGTTAAATACAAAAACAGTACGACCTTCGCACTTTATTTCGAGAGAGAGAACCTAATTGAATTTAAACAAATTAAAGAAGGGACCTATGAAGAAGTATTTATTATTTTCAGGAGTGATTGGCCTATTGGCGTTTGCTCCTTACGGTGGTAAAAATAATACGACCGAAAACAAAAACAAAACTAATTCTGAAAAAAATTCAGAAATAGTTGAATCAAAGGAAAAGACCATTTTGGAAATCTCTGATTCCATCTGTCTTGCCATTGGCGTACCAACTGAATTGGTTAGAGAAATCGGCCAAAACGAAAGTGGTTGGAGATGCATTCGTTCACAATCAGGAGGAACCGACTTTGGTGATCTTCAAGTAATCGACGAAACATTTGATTACTGGTACAACGAATTGAATCTTCAAGGCGGGAAATCTAGGTATAATTACCTAGTGGTTGGAATTCACTATTTGAAGTACAACTACAACCGGTATCACAGTTGGGAAAAGGCACGCTTTGCTTACGCACGTGGATCATGGAGAAACCAGTCGACTTGGACTTGCTTAGAAGAGAAGTTCATGACGAAAATTAACTGGTCGAACTACGACTCGTAGGCGTTACCCAAACCTAAGATTTTTCATAAAGACATTATAACGAAGGCTTCGTGTTTTCTTGTAATGTCTTTTTTTACTTATAAGCAGAGCTTCTTGCATTAGGGCTTCCGCCCTATAACACGGCTTTCATTTTTTCTTTGAACTCTACGAGAGCCTTTTCTTTGCTTAGGGCTTCCGCCCTATAACCCGATTTCATTCTTTTTAGGCAAAAAGAACGAAACAAGAAAAGCCTTAAAAATAATAAGCCCTTCGTTTTGGCACGCTCAACCCTCCACCTCATCTAGGCCACCAAAACCCTTACCGCACACCCCCGATTATTTTTGGCCGAGCACACTTCGTATCATTGCAATATTTACCTGACGATAAACAAGAGCCTTGGCCTACCAAAAATGCGGGGGAGGCGCTGGCCTGTGTAGGGGAGCATATTTTTGGGAAGACTTTTTGNNTTTTTGTTTCGTTTTTGGTCTCAAAAATGAAAATCGGTTATAGGTTGATAAACCTAAGCGAGGAACATTAGAAGGCTGCTAAGCCCTAATCGACGAAAAGAGCCTGTCCGCCAGCCGGCGAACTGATAAGCCTTAACAGAGGAGACGAATCATCAAAACAAACTACTGCTCGTTATCGTAATAGAGCTTATAAAACTTCCTACCATCTGGATCCGTCCCACGCTCAATAAAATCTCTATTCCCATGCACATAGACATGAAAGTTCTTATCAAGTTTAATCACACTTTTAAACACACGTGATTTCTTTTTTACAGCGTCTTTTGAAATTTCGAACGACTGTGGCATATCCATATCACGTTCATCCGCAAATTGGGTGTTAAAACTTTGGAACGACTGTATTACATCAGGATCTTTAAACACAGCACCTTCAAATTCCTCTTGAACGAAACGTTCATTGTCCTTAAAATATCCAATTGACTTATTTAGCAGATCAATTTGATCAGCCTTTTCCATTGTATATTCCTCCGGCAGCGCTTCCGACACGAATGACTTGCAGGCTTCCAATACGTTGTTGGTATTGAAGTAAATATCTCTTCGATGTTTTAAATGTAAAAATTCATCTGACCAAAAACGAGCCTCTACCCCTTTATTGGTTTGATCTACAACGGTTACCAAATAACCTTCTTCTTCATCAGTATTAAAAATGAGGCAGCCTTTGTCCAATTTCCCAACGTTTATTCCTTCATCACTCTCCACTTCAAACTGATTTTTTCGAGCGATTACTTTAAGGAAGGTGTCTTTATTTTCAGCTTTAAATATACCCACTGCGTCTAGCACCTGTCCTTCAATCTGACAATCTCTTAGTAAGGCAATACACAACTCCCCCGGTTTGATATTCGGATGATCACTGCAACGATACAAATGCCGCGCAATGTTGTTCGCTTGTTCTTTCAATGTGCTTTCGCCACTAAAAATTTGACCTACATAACTATAAATCTCATTTAGTTTGATGTCTACATCGTGATCTAAGTGATATAATTCCTTATCGTTAAACGACTCAAAGAAATAAGTCTTTAAGGCTACTTCCACCTTGTCGTCCATCAACAAAGGTTCTTCAGAAAACTTGCAGCCTTCCTCTAGACTCTTGTTTCCAATGTGGTGTAAAAAGACAGATTCTATCGTGACGTCCTCGGCGTATATCATGGGTGCAAATTAAGCGAACACTGTTAATTTATAATTGACGATTCATAATTAATGATTGAACGCTGCTAATCGTTAATTGATCATTGTTAATTGTTAATCGTTAACTGGCAATCGTCATTCAATTCAACCATAAGAGTATACATTTGCGAAAATAAAAACCAGATCATTTCGTATACCTTAATATGAGTTTTGTTTATCCTAATTTTTTATGGGCGTTATTGCTTCTTTTGGTGCCAATCATTGTGCATCTGTTCCATTTTAGGAGATACAAAAAAGTCTTGTTTCCAAACGTTCGATTTCTAAAAAACGTTCAAAAGCAAACACAGTCGATTAAGAAGCTTAGAAACTTTCTGGTTTTATTAGCAAGATTACTGGCATTAGCATTTTTGGTATTTGCCTTTGCACAACCCTACATCCCTATCGACAATCAAGAAGTTAGCCAGAGTGACGAAATTGTTGGCATCTATATCGACAATTCGTTCAGCATGGACAATGACGGGAAGCAAGGTCCTCTAATTGAGGAAGCGAAGTCGAAAGCAAGGGAGTTAATCAAGTCCTATTTACCAACCGACAGATTTGTTGTGAATAGTAATACCTCTATAGGCCGTCTACCAGTAAATCAGAAAGACGCTATTTCTCTGGTCGACAATATTGATATTGACAAAACCACAAAACCTGTTGTGGACGTTGTTGATTTGCTGAATCAGAGCTTGGTTAACAATGGTGCGGCAAAAAAACACCTGTATCTCTTTTCTGATTTCCAAGGTCAAAACTCTACGGCAACTAGTGACTTATCTGACAGCAGTGCGCTGGTTACCCTATCTCCTACTCAACCAATAAAAAACAACAACATAAGCATAGATACGGCTTGGATTGAGTCGCCTGTGGTTCAACTTAACACACCCATTAACTTAGTCATTCGTATTTCCAATCATGGTGACGATGCCCTGAATGGTGGTAGTTTAGCATTACTAGTGAACGGTGAAAAGAAGTCTGTCACCGGATTCGATGTTGCGGGGAACAACATGGTTTCTATTGAGGTTGGATTTACAGTCAAAACCTCAGGATGGCAGCGAATTGAAGTTAGTATTGAAGACAATCCAATCATTTTTGACGATACGTATTTCTTGAGTTTTAATGTAAAACCAAGTCTTAACGTAATGGTGGTAAACGGTGTTCAACCAAATATCTATTTAAACAGGTTGTTTGGGCCTGACCCATACTACTTGCTCTCTAATCAAATTGCAGGAAACATCGACTTGTCTGCACTAGAAACTACAGATTTGGTCATTTTAAATGAAGTAACCACGCTTAGCTCTGGTTTAGTAGCTGCCGTTTCTGATTACGTGAGTTCTGGTGGGAGCATATTGGTTATACCCTCTTCCGTTTCTATTCAGGCACAGCTATGGGATTTAAGCAAGGTATTGGGGCTACCTAAAATTGAGCAAAAAATTGACCTGAATACCAAGGTCGGAACACTTGATTTGCAAAACCCACTTTTTGATCAAGTTTTTAAGAAAATTCCGGACAATCCTAACTACCCATCTATTCAAAAATATTATCGGCTGAATGTTGAGAGTACAGCACATTATGCCTTAATGGCCCTCGAGAATCGTGACGTGTTTTTGTCTGAAAGTAAAATTGGCACCGGACATGCATACGTTTTGGCTTGCCCTTTAGATGATAAATGGAGTAATTTTCCTAAACACGGGCTATTTGTTCCGACAGTTATTAAGATGGCAATGAACCGGTCGGTAGATTATCCTTTATCCAATACCATTAGCAACCGAAACATTTTTAAAGCCGTACCTGAATCACGTCGATTACAAGGGGAGCTAAATTTAATTGATGGTGAGACCGAATGGATGCCAGTTATTAATACGATTGGCGCTTCGCCTTTTATTGATGCAGGTTTCGAGCAATTACAATCAGGTAATATTTCACTACAAACAACCGATACTTTACTGCAAGTTGTGGCTTTTAACTACGATCGATCGGAGTCTAAAAACACATTTTTATCCAACGAAGATGTTGCCGCTTTATTCCCAAATATCAAGGTGGATATGATGGATAATCCAGCAACTTATGTCACCGAAACTGTTTCACAATATCGATTTGGCAAACAATTTTGGAAAGCATGTATCATTCTTGCATTGATTTTCTTGGCAATTGAGATACTTTTGTTGAGATTTTGGCCGACCACGGTCAAACAATAAAAATGGGACAATTGTCTGACAACACTATACTCATTACTCGGGGCACAATAATTGACCCTTCCAGTGATCTCAATCGCCAAACAGTAGACATTTTAATCGAAAAAGGTGTCGTTACAAAAATTTCTAAAAAACCACTAAGCAAAGAGGCTAAGACAGTATTCGATGCAAAAGGAAGTTTTGTTATGCCAGGAATGTGCGATTTGCGCTGCCAGCTTAAAGATCCAGGATACGAGCATCAAGAAGATATTCGGTCGGGTGCTGCTGCAGCGGCAGCTAGTGGTTTCACTTCTTTGGCGATACAACCAGGGACAGACCCGGTAGTTCAAAACAAATCTCAAATAGAATATATCAAACAAATCGGAGCACAAGTGCTCCCAGATTTGTTACCCATTGGCGCTACCACAGTCGACATGGCGGGTCAAGATATCACAGAAATGTACGATATGAGGCAAGCAGGGGCTGTAGGCTTTAGCAATGGAGATAACGGTTATCAGTCGTCAGGCACATTAACTAGAGCGTTGCTATACGGAAAGCAAGTCGGTGGTTTAATAATGAGCCATGCCCTTGATGCCGATTTAGCAATTGGTGCATCTGTTAACGAAAGCGCCGTAACCATTCATACAGGTTTAAAACAACAACCAGATTTAGCCGAAACGAGCCAAATCAAAAAAGAAATTGACATTGCTGCTTATGCCGATGCTTCCATGCACTTCAGTCATATCTCATCAGCGAAGTCTGTAGATTTAATTCGAAAAGCTAAAAAAGCAGGAATAAAAATTACCTGCGATGTGAGTATCTGGCACCTGGTATACACAGACAATGCCATTCTTTCCTACGATACTAATTTTAAAGTAACACCTCCATTTAGAGGGGAGAAAGACCGCAAAGCGCTGGTCAAAGGGTTGATAGATGGCACCATCGACGCTATCGTTTCTGACCACAATCCTCAAAATATCGAGAACAAACAGGTTGAATTTGATTACGCCGAATTTGGCATAAACGGGCTGCAGAGTTTCTATGCACTGTACAACAAAGCGTTAGCCGAAACTATTGATTTGGAAACATTTGTCGAACGCACAGCGCTTACCCCTAGAAGGTTGCTTGGTTTACCGACAAACACCATTGCAAAAGGCAGTGCCGCCAATTTATGGGTAGGCAACCCGGCTGCCAAATGGACATTTGACAAATCATCGAACTTGTCGAAATCGGAAAACAACCCACTGTTTAACACCGAACTCATCGGCAAATGTGTTCTGACAATAAATGGCACACACCAAATAAGCTACTAATACACTATCTATGAACAACGTTTCTATTGTTATACCATTATTTAATGAGGAAGAGTCGCTGCCTGAATTAACAGCCTGGATTTCTCGTGTAATGGTTGCCAATAATTATAGTTACGAAATTGTTTTTATCGACGACGGGAGTTCTGATACTTCATGGAAAGTCGTAAAAGATTTAATGGAAAGTAATAGCCATATTAAAGCCATTAAATTTAGACGCAACTACGGTAAATCTGCGGCGCTTAATGAAGGTTTCAAATACGCAGATGGAAATGTTGTAATTACCATGGATGCTGATTTACAAGATTCACCAGAAGAAATTCCAGATTTATACAACATGATTATGGAGGGTGGATATGATATCGTTTCGGGCTGGAAAAAGAAACGGTACGACCCAATCACTAAAACGATTCCTACAAAACTATATAACTACGTAACCAGTAAAATGTCGGGCGTAAAGCTGCATGATATGAACTGCGGCCTAAAAGCCTACAATGTTGAAGTAGTTAAAAATATTGAGGTGTACGGCGAAATGCACCGCTACATTCCAGTAATCGCTAAGTGGGCTGGCTTTGGCAACATCGGAGAAAAAGTGGTACAGCACCAGGCTCGCAAATTCGGTACAACCAAGTTCGGTTTAAGTAGATTTATTTACGGCCCGTTGGATTTGCTTTCCATCATGTTTGTTGGCAAATTTGGTAAGCGGCCAATGCACCTTTTCGGAAGCTTGGGTGGCCTGAGTTTCTTAGGCGGATTTGCTATTGCTTCGTATTTGTCGATTGCTAGGCTAGTTTGGAAGGAATATGAGATGACTGAGCGACCTTTGTTCTATCTTGGCATACTTGCCATGATTATAGGCGTTCAATTATTCGTTGCAGGATTCTTAGGCGAATTGATTAGTCGATCTGCCCGCGAACGCAACAGATACCAGATTCAAGAGTCGCTAGGTATTACACTTGAAGACTAATTCAAGGCATAAATTGTATACTTGTATTAACTAATAACTAAATAAATGGGTAAAAATAAGATGTGGATCATCATCGCGATAGCTGCGGTGATTTGGATTGCAATGAGTTATAACGGCATGCTAACCTCTGGAAAAAAGGTTGACCAAAAGTGGGCCGATGTTGAAACTGCTTATCAAGCACGTGCCGACAAAGTTCAAGGACTTGCCTCCATCGTGAAGAATGCTGCAGATTTTGAACAAGAAACATTAACGGCAGTAATTGAAGCCAGAGCAAAAGCTACTGGTATTAATATTTCAGCCGATAATTTAACTGCTGAAAATTTAGCTCAGTTCGAACAAGCACAAGCACAATTGAAAGGTTCTTTAAGTAAATTGATGTTGGTGGTAGAGCGTTACCCTGAACTACAAGCCGTACAAGCCTATCGCGACTTCCAGCACCAATATGAAGGCATTGAAAATCGCATTGCCTCTGCACGTGTGGATTACAACGAAGCTGCAACCAATTACAACATTAAAATTAAGCGATTACCTAATGGCTTATACAGCGGAATGTTAGGTTTCGACGAAAAACCATTGTTCAAGTCTAACTCAGGAAGCGAAAACGCGCCTGACATGGACGATGCTTTAAATCGCTCAAAATAGCTTAATGGCCTGGAGACCTTTCTCAACAAAAAAAGAGAAACAGATTTTAGCTGCAATCGCAGAAGCGGAAGAAATGTGCTCTGGAGAAATCCGTGTGCACATAGACGAATATTGCAAAGGAGATCCAATCTTTAAAGCTCAAAATCTGTTCTATCATTTAGAAATGAATAACACTGCCTTGCGTAATGGAGTATTGATTTATGTTGCGCTCAGAGACCACTGTTTTAGCATCATAGGTGATGCGGGTATCGACGAAAAGGTGCCGGCTGATTTTTGGGAAACAACCAAAGAAAAAATGTCTGCCTATTTTAAACAGAATGACATTACCAACGGCATTATCGCTGGAATTCAAAGTGCTGGCGAACAGCTTCAAACTTTCTTCCCAGCGGATGACTCTAAAGGCAACGAATTAACTAATGATATCAGTTATGGTGCGTAAGGGCATTACCGTTCTATTTTGTGTGCTAGCGTTCTGTGCTACGGCCAAGGACGTACCGAAACCCAATACCGGGCAATGTGTGTTCGTCCAAGATTTTGCTAAAGTATTGTCGGATGCACAAGAGAACCGTCTTTGCGAAAAGCTGCGTAATTACGACGATTCAACCAGCAACCAAATTGCCATTTGTATGGATGAAAGTTTGGAAGGGGAAGACGTATTTACCTATTCCAACAAAATGGCTAAAGCTTGGGGCGTTGGTGGAGACGAAAACAATAATGGTATTCTTATTTATGTTGCTGTTAAAGACCGGAAAATGTTCATTCAAGTTGGCAGAGGCTTAGAGCATCGAGTTACGGATGCATACGCAGGTAGAGTAGTTGATTATATTCTTAAACCAAATTTTAGAAACGTGAGTTTTTATGAAGGAGTTGACAAGGCCGTTGACCAACTCATCCTTTATGCTGCTGGAGAATACACGGGTGGCACAAAACCCGACAATGGATTTCCTACTTGGCTTATCATCGTATTAGTCATCATTATACTCATCATCTTTTCCTCGTTTGGAAGTAACAACGGCAGAACCTATCGCAATCGCTCAGGTGGTTGGATTATAGGCCCAGGTGCTGGAGGTTACATCGGTGGTGGCGGTGGCGGTTTTACCGGCGGCGGAGGTGGCTTCGGCGGATTCGGAGGCGGCAGCTTTGGTGGCGGTGGTGCTGGTGGAAGCTGGTAGTCGGTTTCGGCCTACGGCCGAAATGTTTAATTCTTAATTTTTAATGTTTAATGTCTGAAGGATTGAAGGGTTGAATGTCGGAAGGATTGAATGTCTGGAGGATTGAAGGATTTTTTCAACCTCAAACTCAATTTTTAGGTGTCTATTTTCTATGTTCTATATTCACAGCTCTTGGGCAACAACTGTGATTCATCGGAACAATTAACCCTGAATCCCCAATTAAAAATTAAGAATTAAACATTTAAAATTATCAATACTGCTCTTCCTCGTTCGGAAAGTCCTTACTCTTTACGTCAGCGATGTAATTTTGGACAGCTCCTTTAACATCGTCGTATAGATTTAAATATCGACGTAAGAAACGTGGATTGAATTCCTTGGTTAAGCCAATTAAATCATGCAGCACGAGAACTTGACCATCTACACCTGCTCCGGCACCAATGCCTATCACAGGGATATCCACTGATTTAGTTACTTCACTTGCTAATTCTGCTGGTATTTTCTCTAATACAATACCGAAACATCCTGCGTCTTCGAGCAACTTCGCGTCTTTTCTAAGTTTAGCAGCCTCAGCTTCTTCTTTAGCCCGTACCGTGTACGTACCAAATTTAAAGATGCTTTGAGGTGTTAATCCTAAGTGACCCATTACCGGAATTCCTGCCGATAGAATCCGGGTTACAGATTCAAGCACTTCTTCTCCACCTTCTAACTTCACAGCATGTGCACCCGATTCTTTCATAATGCGAATAGCACTATTTAATGCCTCTTTACTGTTACCCTGGTATGATCCAAAAGGCAAATCAACAACAACCAATGCCCGATCAATAGCCCGTATAACAGACTGTGCATGGTATATCATTTGATCTAACGTTATGGGCAATGTCGAAATATGCCCAGCCATAACATTACTTGCAGAGTCTCCCACAAGAATGACATCGATATTGGCGTCGTCAATAATTTTCGCAAATGAATAATCGTATGCGGTTAACATACTTATCTTTTCTCCACGTTGTTTCATTTCCAACAACGCATGTGTCGTTACTTTTTTGTAGTTGTTTGAAGCCATTTAAATTTAATTGCGTCTTCTTAATTCACTTACTTCTTTCTGAAGTTCAAGTTTATCCTTTTTCAATGCATTGTTCTCCGCCTTTTGGTCAGACAACAATTTTGTTAAATGTAATATGATATCGCCATTGGTCTGGCTCTCGATGTCTTCTTTCATCGATTCTAGATAAGACAACCGCTTTTGCATTTCTTCTACTTCTTGCTCAAGCGTTGCTATCCGGTCGAGTTGCTGCTTATTTTCTTTGTTCAACACTTTTACCGTACTCGCCGAACTAGTGTCTAAAGTTAAATTCGCCTTGCACACATTAAGGTCCTCGGTTAATCGAGCAATCTGTGCCTGCTGTTTGTCTATCTTATCCTTAAACACCTTTACCAATTGTGTGTAGGTGTCGTCTTTTGATTCATTTTCTATCGGCTTTTCTTCTTTCTTGTCGACTTTAACAGATTCTAGTTTACCGTTAATTTTAAGGATAAAAACATGGGCGGTAATCGTGCTACGTGCATCGGCGTAAAAACCGACTCGTCCTGATTTAAAAGCGGTTTCAATAAGTGATCTTTCAAAAACATTATTGATGTATAAATCGTATTCATTTCCCTTTGTAGCTATTCTTATTTCATTCAACCCTTTCCTTCTGAGGTTCGCCGACTTTATCCACCCGTCGTTCTTATCGGCAAAAAGTGAATTAAACACTCCATTTTTCATTACCCGAAAACGGTATTGGCTCTTGGCATTAATTTCCAAAATCAAAGCTCCATTACCAGATTGCTGTGCTTTTAGGATTAACCCGCCACTAGCCATTTTATTGGCTTTGTTTTTTTCTAGCTCAATAGATGTAATAATTTCAAAGTCTTTAACGTCGGGTACGTCTTTGGCCAAAGAAACGGTAAAATAAGATTCTTTAATACGTTCAACTCTGTACTTGTTCTCAGAAATTATTAGTCGTTCGGCACTGGAATTTTTCTGATCCCATCTTGAATCCACATAACTGAAATCGTCAAAAACGGCAACATTTTCGAACGTCGTATAAACGCGAGGACTGTTTTGTCCGTTCGTAAATTTTGACAAGAATAACAGTATTATAAGGCTTAAATATTTCATATTTGCCGACGGCTTTAGTGCAAAGCTAATTGAATTGATTTAATGGTTCTATACACAACAAAACGTTTAAGTAAACTTGGTATTATTGGTTTATTGGTCATTCTGTTCAACAGCTGCGATAACTCGTTAGATGTAACAGCTGACTGGAAAGAAATACCGGTAATTTATGGCCTTCTAAATCCATCTGCTCCTGAAAACTATATCCGAATCAATCGGGCATATTTGAACCAAGAGGGTGATGCAATTAGTTATGGTGGGGTTGCGGATAGTATATACTTCGAGGATTTAACGGTTAGTTTAGTTGAAACGAGAAATGGAATAGAAGGAAACACCATCAATTTTGTAAAAGTAAATGGTGACACCATCGGTTTGGAGAAAGAACCTGGCGTATTTGCGCAAACACCTAACATTTTGTACCGTACCAACTACGACATTAAAGCTACCGACTTTGCTAATTTGTATAGTTATGAATTGGTTGTGGTAAATAACAAAAGCAACAAAATATATCGGTCAAAAGCAAACATGGTTGGCGACTCTGAAATTTTGTCACCACTTCGAGAACAAGACCCAAGATTTAACATTGACGACGACACCAACCGCTACATATATATCATATACCGCGAAGCTCCTCAAGCCAAAATGTATGATTGTGTAATCCGATTCCGATATCAAGAATACGACAAAGCTGATCCAAGCAATGTAAAAACTGACAGTGTTGATTGGCACGTTTTCAAACGAAAAGAAACCATACGATTAAGAGGATATGAAGAGCAGCAAACAAACGTCCGCAGCTACTTATTTTATGACTTCTTAAGTTCCGCACTTGAAGCTAATCCAGATGTTGAACGCAAACCCCTAAACATGGGTTTCTATTTATACGCAGCCGGTGAAGACATGTACACTTATGTTGAAGTAAATCAACCAAGTATAGGCATCGTTCAGAAAAAACCCGAATTCACCAATATTTCTGATGGCCTTGGGATTTTCTCGTCGTTAAACATCAAATCTTTGCCAACTATTAAGATTGATGACCCCATGATGAACCGCCTGATTTCGTCTGACCGGACAACTGACCTCAACTTTGTCAGACCCTAGTGACTATTTGTCACATTTTACCACAAATTAACATTTTTGCATAAATAGCTGATAAACAGCCGCATACGAGTAACTTTTTCGTATTCATCAAGACATCTCCTTCAATTTTTACATGAATCAATAATTGGCACTTCAATTGCAAACATTGAAATAAAAACCCAAAATATGAGTAAAGTAATAGGAATAGATTTAGGAACCACCAACTCGTGCGTAGCAGTGATGGAAGGTAACGAACCTGTTGTTATTCCTAACAGTGAAGGACGTAGAACTACGCCATCGATTGTTGGATTTTTAGACAATGGAAATGGAGAACGAAAAGTAGGTGATCCTGCTAAACGTCAAGCCATTACCAATCCAGAAAACACAGTGATGTCGATAAAGCGATTTATGGGCTCGAAGTATTCTGAGATCGAGGATGCATTAACTAAAGTATCTTACAAAGTAGTAAAAGGAGACAACGATACACCACGTGTAGAGATTGGTGATCGTAAATACACACCACAAGAAATATCTGCTATTGTGCTTCAAAAAATGAAGAAAACTGCAGAAGACTATTTAGGAAGTGAAGTAAGTCGTGCGGTAATTACCGTACCAGCATACTTTAACGACTCACAACGTCAGGCAACTAAAGAAGCTGGAGAAATTGCTGGTTTAAAAGTTGAACGTATTGTTAACGAGCCAACGGCAGCAGCATTGGCTTATGGATTAGACAAACGCGACAAGGACATGACCATTGCGGTTTATGACCTTGGAGGTGGAACATTTGATATTTCAATCTTAGAATTGGGTGATGGCGTTTTTGAAGTAAAATCTACCAACGGTGATACACGCCTAGGTGGTGACGACTTTGATCAAGTTATCATCGACTGGTTGGCTGAAGAATTTTTAAGCGACGAAAACATTGATCTTAGAAAAGACCCAATGGCATTACAACGTTTGAAAGAAGCTGCAGAGAAAGCTAAAATTGAATTATCTAGTAGCACAGAAACTGAAATCAACTTGCCATACATTATGCCAGTTGACGGTGTGCCAAAGCACTTGGTTCGTAAATTATCTCGATCAAAGTTTGAGCAAATAGCTGACGACTTAATTCGTCGAAGCTTAGAGCCATGTAAAGCAGCCATTAAAGATTCTGGATTAAGCGCAAGCGAAATCGATGAAGTTATCTTAGTTGGTGGATCTACACGTATCCCTCGCATCCAGGAAGAAGTTGAAAAATTCTTCGGCAAGAAACCTTCAAAAGGGGTTAACCCAGATGAGGTTGTTGCTATTGGAGCTGCGATTCAGGGTGGTGTATTAACTGGTGAGGTTAAAGACGTGTTGTTGTTAGACGTAACACCATTATCACTTGGTATCGAAACCATGGGTAATGTAATGACCAAGTTAATTGATGCGAATACTACAATTCCTACTAAGAAATCAGAAGTATTCTCAACAGCGTCAGACAATCAACCATCTGTAGAAATTCATGTTTTACAGGGTGAGCGTTCGATGGCTAAAGACAATAAGACAATTGGAAGATTCCATTTATCTGACTTACCACCAGCTCAGCGTGGGGTGCCTAAAATTGAAGTAACATTCGATATCGATGCTAACGGTATTTTGAACGTAAGCGCAAAAGACCAAGGTACAGGTAAAGAACAAAAAATTCGAATTGAAGCATCAAGCGGACTGAGTGATGACGAAATCGAAAGAATGAAGAAAGAAGCTGAAGCAAATGCTGAAGCAGATAAAGCAGCGAAAGAAGCCGTTGAAAAATTCAATCAAGCCGACACTTTGGTATTTACCACTGAGAAGCAGTTGAAAGAATACGGCGACAAAATTCCTGAAGATAAGAAGACCGCTATCGAAGAGGCAAAAGAAGCTTTGAAAAAAGCAGTTGCTGACAAAGATGACGCTGGAATCGAATCGAACATGGAGAGCTTGAATAAAGCTTGGGAAGCTGCTTCACAAGACTTATACAATGCACAACAAGCAGAAGGCGCAGCCGGTGGTGACCAGCCAAATCCTGGTGACAACGGAACTGCAGACGCAGGTGCAGAAACAGACAATGTTGAAGACGTAGACTTCGAAGAAGTCAAGTAACAACTATAACACACTACTTAAAAGCGGGACCTAATGGTTCCGCTTTTTTTTGTGTCATTCTTTCAGGAAGAGTTAAATACGGCGTAGGAAATAAACCTATCCTTCTTTGTGGATTTCCACTTGATGTGGGTAAGGAATTTCGATACCTGCAGCATCTAGCGCAAGCTTACAGTTTTCTAAAGATTTGAAGTATACATCCCAATAATCTTGTGGAGTAGCCCAAGGTCGAACGGCAAAGTTCACAGAACTATCGGCTAACTCAGAAACATCTACAGTAGGAGCTGGGTCCTTTAACACCTTATCGGTCGCAACGATAGCCGCCATTAACACTTCCTTTGTTTTTTTGATGTCTTCGTCATACCCTACGCCAACTGTCAAATCGACACGTAATTTACCTTCAGCCGTATAGTTGGTAATCGAACCATTTGACAACGCACCATTTGGGATTATCACCTTTTTATTTGTAGGTGAGTTTATCACAGTTGTGAAGATCTGAATGTCTTGCACAACACCCAAATGACCTTGAGCCTCAATCAGGTCGCCAACTTTAAAAGGCTTAAACAGTATTATCAATGCTCCTCCAGCAAAATTGCTTAAAGCACCTTGTAATGCTAAACCAATAGCCAAGCCGGCTGCACCAATAATAGCAGCAAACGACGTCGTTTCAAGGCCTAACTTAGATGCAACAGTAACAATTAGCAGCACTTTAAGCGCCCAACTAATAAGACTACTTAAAAACTTAGACAGTGATTCGTCTAACTTCCGTTTGTTAAAAATTCGTCTTACTAAACTTGTTATAAAACTTATTGCAATCCAACCGAATATTAATATCGCCAAAGCAGCTAATACCTTCGGGCTAAAATCAACAATTACCGACTTAATTTTATCTACGTACTCTTCCATTCTATTTGTTATGAAACACAAATATATCAGAAGGTTAAACAGATTAATGCTTTTGTGGGATTAGATTTGGAAATCCTCAATCCAAGTTTTCAACCCAATACTGGCCACGTCTACAATTTGAGTAAACAAACTACCTGCACTATGACTCGGATTTGGGTCTATTAAATACACCGGACAACCTTGCGGTGCCATTTGCGACAGACCAGCAGCCGGATACACTTCCATACTGGTACCAATAACCAACAAAAGGTCGGCCTCCACAACCTGAATCGCCGCTTCTTCGATGAGAGGCACAGATTCGCCAAACCAGACAATATGTGGGCGCAGCTGACTACCCAGAGGACATAAATCGCCCAACACTATTCGGTCTGAAGTCATATCAAAAACCAAATTGTCATCAACAGTGCTGCGTGATTTGAGTATTTCCCCATGTAAATGGATGATATTTTTGCTTCCTGCTCTTTCGTGCAAGTCGTCAATGTTTTGGGTTATTATGTGAACGTCGTAACGGTTTTCTAATGCGGCTAAAAGCTTGTGGGCTTCGTTGGGCTTTGCGTCCAAAATGTTACGACGTCGTTGATTGTAGAAATCTAACACCAATGCTGGATTTTTATGCCAGCCTTCTGGACTAGCAACCTCCATGACGTCATAACCTTCCCACAATCCGCCGGCATCCCGAAAAGTTTTTATACCACTTTCAGCACTTATCCCCGCGCCGGTTAAAACTACTAATTTCTTCACCAAACAAATATACTTTTGCCCCGTGCCAAATAACAGATATTACAATCCTAAAATAATTGCATCCTTATTAAAACTAGGTGCTCCTGTGGTAGCAGGGAACGTTGGACTGGTATTGATGGGGTTGATTGATAATGCCATGGTTGGCAGCTTAGGTTATGTACCGTTGGCTGCGGCAGGTATATCAAATACGGTGTATTTTATTGTAACGATATTTGGGATTGGTGTGTTAATGGTGTTCTCGGCAAACATTGCAGCTGAACAAACGCAAAAAGAAGCTGAGACAGAAAACCTCATTGGTGCGTCTTTACTTATAAATGTACTCGTATCCATTTTCACATTTGTCGTTCTATTGATAGTGTATCACAACTTCGGTATTTTTGACCAAACAGACACGGTGACCAACGCGGCTTTACCGTACCTCAAGTTATTGATTTATAGCTCGTGGCCGATGTTTTTATACCTGACGTTTAAATCGGTTTCAGATGGACACAACCTTACCAAGGCAGCGATGTATGCCACGTTACTGGCACTTGTTCTAAATATTTTCCTCAATTGGGTATTCATTTTTGGAAATTTAGGTTCGGCCAAATATGGATTAACAGGAGCCGGTTACGCAACCTTTGTGAGTCGCAGCTTCATGGCGTTATTCATGTTACTCTATTGTGTATACCATCATAAGATTGTTTTTTACTGGAAGACTTTTAAAACGAAGATCTACAAGAAGCATATTAACACATTGTTGGCATTAGGCATTCCAAGTGGCGGTCAGTTCTTTTTTGAAGTCTCTGCTTTTGCAGGTGCTGCCATCATTGCTGGATGGATTGGCGAACATGAATTAGCCGCACATACGGTTGCCATTCAATTGGCCGCATTCACCTATATGTTTGCTAGCGGTATCAGTGTTGCAGGAATGATTAAAACAGGAGAAACCTGGGCACAAAAAAAGTATCAAAAAACGCTGGACATTGGCCGAAATACTTTCTTATTGGTCTCTATTTTTATGGCCATTTCCGCACTGATTTTTGTCTTATTTAGAATACCTATGGTTCGCCTTTTCGCAGAAAACAACGAAGTAGTTATAATTGCGAGTGAGCTGATGATTTTGGCGGCATTCTTTCAGTTCTTTGATGGTATTCAGGCTGTAAGTCTAGGGCTACTGAGAGGCATGAACGACACTAAAATCCCATCCTATATTACCTTGGTTGTATACTGGGCCGTTGCCTTGCCCCTCGCCTATTGGTTAGGTATTCATACGCAACTGGCAATGACAGGGGTGTGGATAGCATTAACATTGGCTTTAATTTTAGCCTCCATATTTTTGTACATCAGATTTATTAATATCACAAAAAGTCAAATACAACAGTGAAAAATAGTTTCATCCTCCTCGTTTTAATGGTTTTTAGTAACCAAATAATGGCACAAGTTCATATTGAAGGGTTTGTCACACCGGCAATTGGTTATAGACACATGACGCTTGGAACAACAGGTACAGAAGACTTTCTTGATTCATTGAAAGGCATAGACGGACCACGACAGAATTGGTCGGGTGGGGTTAAATTAATTGTAGGACTGAATAAATATTCCGCGATTCAAATTGGCGTTAACTTTAAAGGCGTGAGTTTTACTCGTACGCAAACAGATTATCAATTTCATGATACTGTACATCCGAAAATAGGCCGAATCGAAGACCTGTCACAAACCGTACTATCAAAGAATGCATATTTCTACCATAAGTATCGATACATTTCTGTACCAGTGATATACCAAAAAGCCTTCACCAAACAAGTGTTCAACAACAAGATGCAGTTCTACTTTGCCGGAGGCTTAGATTTTGACTTTTTATTGCGTGATGACATGGCCGTATCACTGAATGGTTGGTCGGTAGATGGTAATGATCGATTTATAATTTCAAGCGACTACGAATCTGTTAAAGCCAATTTAGCCTTGAACTTAGGCGCTCGCTTTGAATACAAATTAGACGAACATTCTATTTTCTCGGTACAACCGGCGTTTAACTACCCTTTACTGGTTACAGCAAAAGATGACAACGTGCAATTTCGAATGTATCAGTTCGGGATGTCTATAGGGGTAAACTATCTGCTATAGCCTATTAGCGCATTAAAAATAAGGGGCCTTTGGCCGACTTATTAACATAACTTCCATTTTCTGGAAGTTGGTAACGAATTAGGAAATAATACGTTCCTTCTGGTGAAACTACACCATTCACAGTGCCATCCCAACCTTTACCTTCTTCGAAAGATTCGAAAAGTTTTTCTCCGTATTCATTCCAAATTTGCATGCTAATAAATTGGAACAATCCAGATGGATAAAACACCTCATTTAGGTTATCAGAATTCGGAGAAATGGCATTAGGTATAAATATAGCACATGCGGTAGGCAATATCTCAACGTTGATAGAATCACTAATCACTCCACATGGGTGTGTTATGGTAGCCTTGTAAAACCCAGATTGTGTAATGGTTCGACTAAAGCCTTCGGTACTCCCATCACTCCACACAATGTTGCCCGCGTCTGCACGAATATCATAGGTCAGAAATTCTCCACCACAAATCGATGTGTCATTGCCTAACTCCAATTCTGGCAACATTACACCACGAATCTCTACCGTATCGGCAAACGTACACGTATTACGTTCTCCAATTACCCAATACGTACCTGGTTGGCTAACAATTCTGTTTTGCAATCCAGATCCGTCATCCCATTGATAATTTAATCCCGCAGAATCAACCGTTAAATTGATTGTTGTATTTGGACAAATAATGGTATCAACACCAATACTGAAAAATGGCTTTTCAAGTACCTCGGTCACTTGAGTAAAAGTATCTTTACAACTTCCCACACTAAAAATATAACCTACCGTATAGGTACCAGGCGCACCTGGTGTAAATGTTGAATCGGTTGAGCTGACATTACCACCTTTAAACTCTCCACCGCTTAAATTGGGTTTCAAATCAACAATTGGGTCGCCTTCACAGTATGTGGCTTTTAAGCCGGTAAAATAGTTGTCGGGGGTTTCTACAATCCCTACAGAGTCGACAATACGCCCATTACATCCATTAACATCCACTACTTCACAAATAATCTCATAGTTACCAGACGCAAGGTAAGAATGCGTAGCTGGGTTACTGCTTGAACTATCTCCATCACCAAAATACCATTTGGTGGTAGCCACATTAGCTCCTGAATGACTAAAGGTAAACTCGTTCTCACTTAAGCATAGTATAGAATCGCTGATGTTTACTTTAGATTCATCAATAACTGGAGGCAACACAATATACACCTTCTCAAAACTGTCGAAACAGTATTCTTGCCCGGCACGAACTTGTCGTCCCATCACCAACTTAACCGTTATGCTTCCTGGCGTTGCAGTTCCAAACTCATAGTCGAAGGCAGAACCTGTTCCTCCGTATGACGTCGTCCAGAAACTTCTTGTTCTATCATATAAGCCATATATAGGTTTATCAGGAGGAAGTGACATGTTTTTAAATTCGAAATAATTACTACCAAAGCATTGAACGCTATCATTCCCTGAAATGGTTGTATCTAATTTAAAGTCTATCACCCATGGTACAACTACAGTGTCAGATATTGCTGTGTCTGTCTTACAGCCAACCGTTTCTGCCGTTAAAATAACTTGAAATATTCCACCTGTGGAGTAGGAATAACTTGCATTCTGACCTGAAGTGGTAGAAGATTTATCTCCGTAGTCCCAGGTATACGTCATACTTGCAGGGTTAATTCCAAGGGTATTGCTCGATGCATTTGTAAATGTAAAACTGTTGCCACCCAAACATTGATATTTGTCATCAATGGTAAAATTCGCCGTAATGTTCTCGGTTTTGAAATCCTCTACGCCGAATCCAGCACTAGTATAATATTCGTAACTTCCTGAGTTGTCGTTGAACTCAAAAACAGCAACGTGGTATGAAGTTGATTTTTTTAACCCAGTAATCGTAACAGACGTCCCACTGCCACTAAACACCGTATAACAATTTTTCAATTTGGTTCCCGACCCAAATGCCGTAACAGCTGTATATGATTGATTATCAGTCGGAAATGTATCCACAGCATTACCTTCTTGGATAAAGACAACTCGATTGTCGCCGTTTCCGGCACTCCAAGAAATTGTTGCAACATTACAATAGACGTCACTTGCAGTGACACTGCTAGCGTGAACGCTAGGCGGCTGTGCCTTTAAAGTGAGGCAGCATACAGCAAGAAAAAGAAGTAGAAAAGTCTTTTTTGTCACAACGAACAAAGATAAACGTAAAAGGTCATTTTAACGTCTTACCAGTGTTAAATTTAAATTAGGCGGACGTTGCTATTCCTGTCACTCCAGTAGGCATTTTGTAGCCTGTTTCACTAAGCAAAAACAACTCTTTGGCTGAATGATGCTTTGATTTGTGTAGTGTCGACTTCATTACGTTCTCAACCACCAACGGAGTAAATCCAGGAGAATAGGTATTTAACACAACAAAATGATTGCGTTTATCGAGCACACCATTCACCATTTGCATCAATTCCTTTATTGAATCTTCAAGCCTCCAACGTTCCCCTTTAGCTCCTAGACCATAGGCCGGAGGATCAAGAATAACGCCTTGATAGGTATTACCACGTTTATGCTCACGGGCTACAAACTTTAGTGCGTCTTCTACTACCCATCGGATATCATTTAAGTTAGATGAAACCATATTTGATTTCGCCCAAGATATCACTTGCTTAATACTATCGACGTGCACAACATCAGCACCTGCTGTTTTAGCAGCCAACGACGCACCACCTGTATAGGCGAATAAGTTCAACACTTTGGCGGAAGGACCTATTTTTTTAACGCTGTCATATATGTAATTCCAATTAAGGAAATGTTCAGGAAACAGCCCAACATGCTTAAATCTAGTAAGTTGCAGATTAAAACTGATTGGCTTGCCACGTAAAGGGTAACTCACATTCCATGTTTTATTGAAGTCTTTTGAGAACTTCCATTCTGCCTTGTTATTTGCCAATTGAATACATTCGGCATGGGCTCTTTTTTCCCACTCTTTAGCTTCAAATTTCGGACTCCAAATGGCTGCTGGTTCAGGTCTGATTAAAACAACGGAACCAAATCTTTCAAGCTTTCTACCATCACCACAATCTATTAAGCTGTATTCGCTCCACTGTTGCTTAGTTTGGTGTTTTCCTTTCGCCATTCTTTTAGTTTGAGATGTGAATATTTGCGTCTTCAAGCAAGTTCATTCCTTTAAATCGAAGAACAACATTTGCTAGCGTTACGATGTCTTTTTGACAATAAACTCGAATACGTTCTAGGTCATTGTCTTGATAATAAACGGCATGAACCATGCTGCCGTCGATATCATCTTTAGGCGTTGGAATATCAAACAAAGCGGCCAACAAGTCTAAAGATGTATAGCTTTTGAAATCACCAAACTTCCACAGCTGCATTGTGTCAACATGGTTTACTTCCCAAGGTTTTTTGCCCGCTGTGTTTAACAAGTAAGGCAGTTTCAACCCATTTGTTAAAATTCGCCTGGCTAAGAATGGGAAGTCAAATTCTTTTCCATTATGACCGCATAAAGCCTTTTGTGGTGAAGTGAAATTTGTATTGAGCAAGTTGCAAAAGTCTGCCAATAACGCTTCCTCATCGTGGCCATAAAAACTTTTTATCTTGAACTGTAGCTCTTCACCTTGGTGATAAAACACACCGACAGAGATACAGACTACCCTACCGAACTCGGCATAAATCCCTGCTCTATCATACACTTCATCTGGCGTTTGGTCCTCCTTTATCAAAAACTTCGCTTTTCGATCCCAAAGGGACTTCCAGCGATCATCAAGAGAATTATAATTTGGCGCAGCTGGTACCGTTTCGATATCAAGAACTAAAATATTTTCGAGTTTCAAGTTTTCTAACACGGTATAAAATTAATTGGATTTTTCTACCAAAGCATCCTATGCGTACATATCATCATAGTCTTTAAAACTTTTTTTCAAAAGCTTGTAGACAATTCCAGGGGCAAATTTTAGCATTACATGCTGAAGTTTCCCTAAAAAGGTTAGGGTAACCTCCTTCTTCCTACGATAAATCACCGAAGCAATTTTTTGTGCAACATCTTCTCTACTTGCCAGTTTTAAACCTTGACGCTCTTTTAGTTTTTCGTACGAACCATCTGGTTTGAGTATTGTTTTTTCTGTCTCATTCGCAGTAAAACCAACATAAATTAACCCACAATGTATTTGATTCTCCAGTTCTATTTGCATGGCTTTGGCATATGCCGTAAGGGCCATCTTCGAAACAGAGTATCCAGAGTGCCCAGGAACTCCAACTTTAGCTGCCATACTGCTAATGATAATGACACTACCTTTCGACTGTTTAAGTAAAGGAATGGCAAAATATGTCGTATTGATGGTTCCCATCGTGTTGATGTTAACCACGCTAGCCCAGTTTTCAGGTGTAGACTCCTCAATCTTGCCGTGGCTCGCAATTCCCGCATTATTGATTAATACATCTAACCGACCAAATTCTTTGCTAATAGCTGAAATGAGGCTTTCACACTCTTCTGGTTTTGACACGTCTGCGACCACTTGAAAACAATTAACACCTTTCGAGACTAATTCATCATATGCCGCTTGAAGCTTCTCCGGATTTCTACCGTTAATGACAATTTTTGCGCCATAGTCTCCTAACAATTGGGCGGTTGCTTTCCCAATACCTTGACTAGATCCAGTAATACATACTACCTTGTCTTTAAAGAAATTTTTCATACTAACTCTATAGATATTTTTCTTCTTTGAACCACGCAACTGCTTCCTTGATAGCAAACTCGATATCCGTTTTTGGCATATCCAACTCCTCAACAGCTTTGGCGTTGCTGTAATAATGAAACTCATTTGATATGAGCGCAAGCGGATAACTAATGACTTGTTCCTTCTTTGTGATTTTTCCGATCATCGACAGGATGCCACCATAAATCAACACAGCAAAACCTGGTATGCCTAACGTTGGTGGTTTTACCTCAAAAATATTAGCAATTTTAGCAAACATATCTTTGTAGGTAAGGTTCACACCAGCAGCCAAATAACACTCCCCGACTCTACCTTTTTCAACGGAATTGACAATAGCTTGTGCAACATCTTTCACATAAACGAAGTTTCTACCTCCAGGCGAATAGCCTGGCACTTTTCCTTGAATCACAGAAATAATCATTTTACCTGAACTAGGCTTAACGTCATAGGGTCCAATCATAAACGTTGGATTCACGATTAAGGCCGGCAATTTATTTTCACGACATTCTTTCAAGATCATTTCCTGAGCCTTGTATTTGGAAGTGATATAGTCCAAACCATATTTTTCACCGTCAAAAGGGTTTAATTCGGTTCCAGGATTGCTCGCATCACCAGGGCCAAACGAATTGGCTGTACCCACATGTACAAGTCTTTTTATCTGTAACGATTTTACCGCATTAACTACGTTTCGAACTCCGTCTACATTTACCTTCCAATACAACCCTCCTTTGTTTGGCCAGGTATCAGTAACTGCAGCAGCATTTATTACGACGTCTGCGCCTTCCATAGCTTGGTGCAGTTCTTCATAATTCAGCAAGTCTCCATGACTCACTTCTATGTTCAAGCCTTTTAGGTAGCCCAAATCTTTTCCTGTTTGGATAAAAACCTTAACGGAATACCCTTTATCAAGAAGCAGTCTAACCATATTGTTCCCTAACAAACCGTCTGCTCCAGTAACAAATATTTTCATATTTTTTTGTTCATTTTTTGGCTTGGCGAAGATACTTGTTGAATGTGATATTGGCACTTCACAACTACAATAAAAATACCTGTCAAGATTCGTTCACCGGATGTTGTGCATAAATCCTTTAAAAGTTGCCAGAAATAGGACTACAATATGTGAGAAAACCAATACCTTGGTCGGAACAAAAAGTATAAAAAACACAACATGATTGACGGTACAATATTTATTGCGGGGGCGGGGGGAATTGGTCGAGCGGCAGCTTTATTATTGGAGACCAACAAATCTTTAAACGCTCGAATTATTATTGGGGATATCCAGAAGACTCAGCTCACGGATTGCCTCGATTGGGTAAAGAAAGGAAACCCTACAACGCAGGTTGAAACCTTTGAAATGTCTACCACTTCAGACGAAAAACTCAAAGAGGTATTAACCCAGTGTGACGTATTACTAGACTGCCTACCTGGTAGTTTTGCACCAAAAATGGCACGTTTAGCACTTGAGCGTAACGCACATTATGCCAACTTAACCGAATATGTTAAAGAGACTGAAGAAATTGCTGCTCTAGCAAAGGATGCACGCACAGGCTTTGTCTTACAAACTGGTTTAGCTCCGGGTTATATAAACATCTTGGCCCTAAAACTCTATGACAATTTCGTGCGAGATTTTGGAGGAAATCAGGTTAAAAAAATGCAAATGAAGGTTGGTGCATTATCGAAAAATGCACTCGCTCCTCACCATTACGCATTTACATGGAGTCCTGTTGGTGTGGCTACGGAGTATGTTAAAGATGCCATCATTGTTCGCAACAACAAACGGGTATTAGTCCCTGCCTTATCTGGTAGAAATTTAATCACCATAGATGGAATTGTTTATGAAGATAATTTCACATCAGGTGGCGCGGCCAATATACCAGCTGCTTTAGCTGACAAAATCACCAACATTCATTATAAAACATTGCGGTACCCTGGCCATTATAAATGGGTAGAAAAAACGTTAAACAAGCTTCCCATCTCGGAAAATAGAATTGACAAGCTAACACAAATCATGTTAGACAAAATTCCAATTGTTGACGAAGACGTCGTAATCATTTACGCTTCGGTAATGGGTAAAGACAACCAAGGATTTTTACGTAGCTACGAAAAGTCGTTAAAAATTCTTCCTATGCAGATAGGCAACCAAACGCTGCGCGCAATACAATCTACAACGGCTTCAGCACTTTGCGAAATGGCATATTACCTGTTGACTCAAGAAAAATCAGGGGTTATTTATCAAACTGATATTGACAAAGAAGCTTTTTTAAATGGACCATTTGTAAGCAGTGTATATGGTTCTTACACAGAAGCTTAATCACGTTAACTAACTGTCTATCAATCAAGAGCAAGAGTAATTTTACTTATAAAAAAGCAATCTAACTTTAAAATATGGATTGTTTTTTAGGCGCTATTTAGTATATTCGTTACCAAGTAGTTATAGTGCATATGGATTTTCAGATTAACAACATTCTAGTCGGGTTCGACAACTCAAAATCGGCAAAAATTGCCTTGGAAAAAGCAGCAGATACCGCCAAACGGTTTGATGCAAAATTGCATGCGTTGTATGTTTTCCAGGAGGGAAAAGCTGACCCTACCGAGATTCAACAAGCTGTTTTAGAAGTTGGAAATAGATTGGATATTGATATTGAATTCGTGATGAGAACCGGAAAGGTTTACAACGAAATATCTATCAGCGAACGAGAGCTTGGAGCCGACATGGTAATCATTGGTACTCACGGAAGCAGTGGATGGCAACCATTTTGGATTGGAAGTAACGCGTTTAGAGTTGCAAGTGCGGCAAACTGTCCGGTTATCACCATCTTAGAAACAACCAAGTCAGAAGCCTTAACGGACATATTACTTCCGTTAGACAATGAAGAAACAACACGCCAAAAAGTGCCATACGCAGCAATGATGGCAAAGGTATACGGCGCCACTGTGCACATTTACTCTGTGACAAAAGGAACAGACAAAACGGTACAGTCTAAGTTAAACGCATACGGCCGACAGACGGAAAAATATTTACACGAACGCGGTATTAAAACCACCTATAAAACACAATTTGGGGGTGAAGTGCCAAAAAACATCTTGGAATATTCTAAAGAAATACGTGCCGGATTAGTCATGATAATGGCTGACACTGAAAGCAAAAGTTTCATCATGGGATCTTATGCGCAAGACATCGTAAATAATAGTAAAGCTCCAGTAATGGTTATGCACAGTCGTGACCTTGCACTTACGGGTGCTGTAGGTTACTAGTATCCTTTATTTCTGATAATATTTCCTGCCGCAGGCTGTGCCTTAGGCATTATAATCAAATCGTTGATATTGACATGTTCGGGGCGTGTAACCACATACAACACCGCGTCGGCGATATCATGCGCTACTAAGTTTTCAAAACCATCGTACACCTTTTTGGCTTTTTCTTCATTTCCATGCATACGTACAACGCTAAATTCTGTCTCAACAGCTCCAGGGTTTACAGCAGAGACTTTTATACCATGTTCGGCTAATTCTCTTCGCATGCTTTTGTTCAGTGCATCAACCATGTGTTTCGTTCCACAATACACATTACCATTTGGATAAACTTCTTTACCCGCAATGGAGCCAATATTTACAATATGACCACGACCTTGTTTTATCATCATTGGAATCACTTGCCGACTCATATAGAGTAAACCTTTCACGTTGGTATCAATCATTTTATTCCAATCTTCAACGTCCCCATCTTGTAGTTTATCTAAACCACTTGCCAATCCCGCATTGTTTACCAATACATCAATCTGTTGGTTTTTTAACTGGAGCGCTTCTATGTTGCGCGTAACAGCATCATAGTCTCTCACATCGAAACATAACGATTTAACATGCACCCCATATTGGGTTTCCAACTCGGAAGCAACCGTCTTTAAACGGTCTTCCCTCCTACCCGTAATAATCAAATCAAATTTATTCTCTGATAACAATTGTGCAGTTGCCTTTCCAATTCCAGATGTAGCTCCTGTAATTAATGCTGTTTTACCCATAGGCTACAAATATTGAATAATTCCTTTATTTAGAAATGTTTTTTTGAAATTGCCTAAACTCATCAATTCTTGTAACCTTGTGCCATGTTCGCCGAACTTACAATTTTGGGTAATAATTCTGCCGCACCAACTAAGACAAGAAATCAAAGTGGTCAGCATTTCAAATTGGACCAAGACCAAATTTTATTTGATTGCGGGGAAGGCACTCAAAAACGCCTGATCACCAATAGAATTAATTATCAGAAGATCTCACACATACTGATTTCCCATCTGCACGGTGACCATTTTTTAGGTTTAATGGGTTTATTAAACACCATGGCCCTGAATGGACGCAAATCAAAACTCACCATAGTTGCACCAACTGGCCTTAAACGATTTTATGGCGTTTATGTTGAAACCAGTTCTGCTCACCAAACATTCGATGTTGAGTTTATTGAATTAGAAGAAGAATCCACCGGAACCATCGATACACCACGTTTAAATATTACGTACATACCTGTCTCGCACCGCATTAGTTGTTTTGCTTATATCGTTGAACAAGCTGTTGTTTTAAAGCACATAGATATTGAATCTTGCAAAAAACATCAGATTCCGCATCATGCATTTGCCGACCTACAAAACGGACTTGATTATACGGATGAAAACGGAAATCATATTAAAAATGATGTACTTACCCTTCCTGCATCCAAACCCATTTGTTATGGGTACATCACTGACACCATCTACAGACCCGACCTTGCTCCTGCTTTTGCCCGTTGTCACACAGTTTACCACGAAGCCACCTACTTGCATAATTTAATAGACAGGGCAATAAAAACAAAACACAGCACTGCCGAACAAGCAGGCATGTTTGCACAAAAAGCATCTGTAAATCAGCTACTTATTGGACATTTCTCGTCTCGTTACCACAACACCGACGACCATCTTGAAGAATCTAGGGCTCAATTTCGTGAAAGCTTTATAGCGAAAGAGGGTGAAACCTACCGTATATATTGATTTTCCACACCTTAAAGCCGGCACAGCACAATTGATTGGCTCAATCGCCGTTTATTTTTGTGTGTTACGGATAATTGAGGTGAATGGCTAAAAAACAGGTTACAAAAAAACGGAAGAGCAAGAAAACCAAGTCTGGGGTATCGCCTGCAGACCACTTGTTATTGCGTGATCCACGTACTAGAAAAATAGTTGGTGGGGTAATTTGCCTGTTTGCCGTTTTCATGTTTCTATCCTTCCTTTCGTTCCTGTTTACCTGGAAAGTAGATGACAGTGCGGTATCCGGAAGTGCCGAATATTTTAGAAACAATCACGGCGCCACTAAAAACTGGATGCGTTTTGTAGGAGCCAAACTCGCCTACCATTTAATGCATTCTGGGTTTGGGTTAACCGCCTTCACTTTACCGTATTTAGTTGCAGTTATCGGCTTAAGAATATACACGAATTCGAAGTCGTTTAACATCTATGTAGCCCTGAAGTACACGGTCTTGATTATTACCTTTTTTAGCTTATTTATAGGGTTAATCTTCCATCAATTGTATCCAAGTTTAGCAGGTGGATTTGGTTACGGTTTATATCAATGGTTGGCCTCCATGGTTGGTGCTTTTGGAGTCATATTGATTTTGCTGGCATATTTAGCGAGTGTTTTAATTTGGAATTTCGATATTGACCTATACGACTGGTTTGGAGGGAAAATAAAAAAAGCCAAAGACAAACGCATGGCATCCAAAACTGGAGTCAACAATGACGACGCAGACTTGGAATATACCGCTCCAACCGAAACACTTTTCACAAAAGACAACATTGATCTAGACATTGAACCTGAGCCAAAGGAGGAAACTCCCAAGCCTGAGGATCAATTAAAAGATGATTTTGAAATAGTAAAACCCCCAAAAGAGTCTGTAAAAAAAGAAGACCCGGATCTTGATTTAACCATCGAAGAGACGAAAGAAGAAGAAGAATTAAGTGCTAAAGAGATAGGTAGACAAGGCATTGATACCGAATATGACCCAACCCTAGATTTGTCTGGTTATAAATTCCCGAACATCACTTTCTTAAACGAATATGCTGACCGCAAGGTAGAAGTTAGTGAAAGCGACCTTAAACGAAGTAAAGATTTGATTGTAGAAACGCTTAGGAACTACAAAATAGAAATCTCACAAATCAAGGCAACTATAGGACCTACTGTTACGCTATTTGAAATTGTTCCGGCACCGGGAGTTAAAATATCCAAGATAAAGAACCTAGAAGATGATATTGCATTAAGCTTAGCCGCTCTTGGAATTAGGATTATAGCTCCGATACCCGGGAAAGGCACCATTGGTATTGAGGTGCCCAATCAATCACCTGAAATTGTATCAATGCGTTCAGGGATTGCCAGCAAACGCTTTCAGGAATCCAAACACGACCTTCCTGTATGTTTAGGTAAAACCATTAGCAACGAAGTATATATCGCTGATTTGGCCAAAATGCCTCACTTGTTAATGGCTGGTGCCACAGGTCAAGGAAAATCGGTAGGATTGAATGCTCTTTTGGTTTCCTTGATGTACAAAAAACACCCAGCCGAATTAAAATTCGTTCTGGTTGATCCGAAAAAAGTTGAACTTACCTTATACCAAAGAATAGAAAGACACTACCTCGCAAAGATCCCTGGGGAAGGAGACGCTATCATTACCGATAACAAATTGGTTGTACAAACGCTCAATAGTCTTTGTATTGAAATGGACAATAGATATGCGCTGTTACAAGACGCAATGGTGCGTAACATAAAGGAGTACAACACAAAGTTTCAGAAACGTAAGTTAAACCCGAATGAAGGTCATCGGTTTTTACCTTACATCGTAGTTGTTGTTGACGAAGTGGCAGATTTAATCATGACCTCAGGCAAAGAGGTTGAACACCCCATTGCACGTTTAGCCCAACTTGCACGGGCAATAGGCATTCATCTAGTTTTGGCAACACAGCGGCCATCGGTTAACATCATAACAGGAACGATTAAAGCAAATTTCCCAGCACGTATTGCTTTTAGGGTAACGTCAAAAATTGATTCAAGAACAATTTTAGATGGAAATGGCGCAGACCAATTGATAGGTAAAGGAGATATGCTTTACTCCAACGGTAGCGACATTATTAGACTACAATGTCCATTTGTAGATACACCTGAAGTAGAGATCATAACTTCGTTTATTGGCGAGCAACGTGGATATTCATCTGCCTATATGCTGCCAGAAGTTCAGGAAGATTCGTCAGGTAATGCGGACGCGCTTGACGACGATGACAAAGATGCTTTGTTTGAAGATGCTGCACGTATTGTCGTGCAACATCAACAAGGCAGCACGTCGCTATTACAGCGTAGACTTAAGATTGGCTACAACCGTGCAGGTAGAATTATTGATCAATTGGAACGTGCCAATATCGTCGGCTCTTTCGAAGGAAGTAAAGCCAGACAAGTTCTTTTGCCAGATGAGTACGCTTTGGAACAGTATTTGAACAACGAAGCTTAACTTTGCACCTGTTTTATTTGGTAAGGTGAATTCGACCTTACTCTATTTGGCACAAAAGAATTGAAATGAGAAAAAACATCACTATAACACTTTCGTTAATTGTACTTTTTATTGTTGGCTCACAGCACTTGACTGCCCAAGATGCTACTGCCAATAGAATTTTAGGTAAAGTAAGTGCGACCTATCAAACATATAAAACCATAAAGGCTGGTTTTTCTATTACGATTAACAATTCGCAAACCAAGTCAAAAATTAAGCAGAACGGCACGTTATACTTAAAAGGCAAGAAATTTAAGATTACACTTTCAGATCAAGAAATTTACTGTGATGGTAAAACGATGTGGACGTATTTCAAAGAAGAAAACGAAGTACAGATCACAAAGTTTGATGCCAATGCACAAGATATTAACCCCTCAGAGATTTTTACGATTTACCGAAAAGGGTTTAACTCTAAATATGTGGGTGAAACATTAGTTGGAGGCAAAAAGATTCAGAAAATAGAGCTGACTCCGATTAACAAATCAAAACCATACTTTAAAGTTAAATTAGACATCGACAAAGCGTCGCACAAGGTTGTAAACATGTCTGTTTTGAACAAAAACGGCGTTAATGCTACGTACAGTATCAAAAGCTTTCAAGCCAATTTAACCATGAACGACACCTTCTTTAAGTTTGACCAAAAAAGCAAACCAGGTGTTGTTGTAATCGATTTAACCAAAAGCTAAATATGATACGCCTCAGCACACTATTGTTGGGGCTTGTATTGCTCACAGGTTCCGCCTGCAAAAAACGCAACCAAGTACCCGAATCAGCAAGCATCGTTTTGTCTAAAACGGCATGCTTTGGCACTTGCCCCATTTACCAAATGACTATAAACGGTAATGGGTTAGCCACATTTGAAGGGGAGCGATTTACAGACAAAATTGGAAGCTTCTCAAAACAATTGACAGAGCAAGAGACCAAAGATCTTTTCAGACAACTGGCCACATACGACTGGAATAGCTTTCAAGACAGCTACCCTGCTCAGGTTACCGACCTTCCGAGTGTCATCTTTCATTTCAATTTCAAAGACGTCAAAAAGAAAGTATCTGTGCGAGGTGAACATCCTCCAACGCTAGACGTTATTAATAATATGCTATCTAACATTGCAGAAAGTGATGGTTGGACTAGCTCGAATTCAAAATAACTAAATGCTTAAATTCATTACCCAAATCGTTGACGACATTTTGTGGCCATCTGTGTTTGTGGTTTTCTTTTGGCTAGTTTTCTTTACCAACGAAGCATATTTATTAAACTTAAACAATTTAGGTGTCCGCCCAGGCGAAATAGCAGGACTAATAGGGATCGCAGCAATGCCTTTCTTACATGGGGACTTCACCCACTTATTTTCCAATACCATTCCGTTTCTGGTTTCCGCTTCATTCATTTTTCACTTTTTTAAAGCCAAAAGCTGGCGCATATTTATTGGAATCTGGTTGATTAGCGGATTAGGTATATGGTTGCTCGGACAAGAGCGCACCGTTCATATTGGCGCCAGTGGGTTGGTCTATGGTATGGTCGCCTTCTTAATGACGTCCGGATTTATTCGTAAAAACAAACACCTAACTGCTGTCGCGTTTATCCTCGTATTTATGTATGGCAGTATGATTTGGGGATTGTTCCCACAATATAGCTGGGTAAAAGACATGAATATTTCATGGGAGGGGCACTTATTTGGCGCCTTATCAGGAATCGGAATAGCCTTTTTATACCGTAAACTTGGCCCACAAGACGATCCAGACCCATTTGAAGAAGAAGACGAACTGCCTCAGTGGTGGATCGACATGGAAAACGAAAAAAGAGCGCTTGAAGAAATGCAGCGCCAACAGCATCCTTCGGTAAGGTTTACCTTCAAACCAAAAGACGAAGAAGGCAAATAGAATAGCGTTCGGTTATTCGACAAGCACGCCAAGAGGGTCAGCAGTTATTCACCACAAATTTGATATTATGTTTATCGCATGTATCGGATTGCCTTACTCCTTTCTCTCATTATTACACAACCAACCAGAGCCAATAGCTGGGGTTTCTTTGGACATAAAACCATAAATCACGCGGCCGTATTTACACTTCCTGCCGAGATGTTTGCCTTTTACAAAGCGAATATTTCACAAATTACCACATTAGCGGTCCAGGCTGATAAACGCAGATACATTAGTGAGGATGAAGCCCCTAGGCATTATCTTGATGCCGACTTTTATGAATCCGCAACACCGTTAGACACTATTCCACGACAATACGACAGTGCAATTGCACTGTTTGGTATTGATACATTAATAAAGCACGGCATTGTTCCATGGCACGTCATCCGTGTCAAATGGTGGCTGACCAAAGCATTTATGGCAAAAGACTATACCGCTATCATAAAGCTCAGTGCAGACCTAGGACATTACGTAGGCGACCTTCACGTTCCGCTTCATAGCACTCATAACTACAACGGACAGTTTACCGACCAACACGGAATCCATGGATTCTGGGAATCTCGATTACCCGAGTTATTTAGCGATAACTATGACTTGTTTGTTGGGAAGGCGACGTATCTGTTTGATATTGAAAATGTTGTTTGGGACAAATTCGAAGAATCCTATGCGGCTGTAGATTCTGTTTTAATGTTTGACAAGTTGACTCAACAATCGATTCGTGACGACCTTTTATACGCCTACGAGCAACGCGGTCAACAAACCGTTCGAACGCAGTCTAAAACATACAGCAGCGCATATCATAAGGCGCTAAATAATATGGTAGAGCGACGCATGCGTTCAAGCATATGGTGTGTGGGCTCTCTATGGTATACGGCATGGGTAGATGCAGGACAGCCAGACCTAAATCTGCTTACGGCAGATACTGACCTATCGATTAAAGATAGCTTTCCAATAAAAGGGATATTCTTGGGTAGAGAAGAACCGAATTAGCGTTTACCGCGTCTATTCTTCTTACCTGATGCTGAAGCTGCCGGCTTACCCGCTTCCTTTGGCTTGGATTTAATTTTGTCTTCTGCGGTAACACCATCTAAGACTTCTACGAATAGTCCATCTGATATACCTAAAGTAACGTCCTGTTTTTTGAATTGTTGATTTCCGGTTTCAACTTCTACAAAAGGATTTTTCGCCTTATCGAACTGCAGCAGAGATTCTGAAATTACAAGAATACTGTCTTTGCTCTCCAAAACAATATCCGCATTGGCACTGTATCCGGCTCTAATAAATACGTTTTCTGTATTGGTAATTGCCGCCTTAATTTCGAACTGAATAGCGCCTTGTTCATCAACGCCTTTAGGAGAAATGTATTCTAGTGTTGCAGGTATCTTTTGATCTTCGATGGCACCCAAGGTTAAGATTAAGTCCATTCCAAGTTTCAGTTTTCCAACCTCCGACTCATCTACTTTTCCCTCAAACACCATTTTATCCATATCCGCTACAAAAGCGATGGTAGTACCTGCATTAAAGTTGTTGGCCTCAATTACAGAGTTACCAACTTCCACTGGCACGTCAAGTATTGTTCCTGCAATAGTTGACCGAACTAAGGTGTTTGATGCTTTACCAGATTTAGAAGATACCCCGTCTCTCACAATGCGAAGATTATCTGAAGCTGCAGATACTTCTTCTTTTGCATTATCTAAGGCTAACGTGAATCGCTGAAACTCTTGTTGAGAAATCACTCCTTCGTCAAACAATGGTTTGTTACGATTAAAATCTTTCTTTGCATTATCCAATGATATTTTGGAGCGATTAACCCGATTTTCCGCATTGTTAAGGTTCGACATATTCGGAATCACCTTGATCTTGGCAATCAAGTCTCCATACTTTATCTCCTTACCCGCTTCGACGTATAGTTCAGAAATAATACCACTCAATTGAGGCTTGATTTCAATTTCGTTACGTGGAACAACAGAGCCTGTGGCAACTGTCTTTTTAACAATTGACGACACGAATGCTTGCTCTGTAGTGTACTCAACTGGTACCGACTTCCCTTTATTGAATAAGTAATAAAACGTTAGCAGGAACAAGCCAGCAAATACGATAATCAGAAAAATTTTAAAGAATCTCTTCATGTTTCAATCCTGCAAATCTGTTGGGTTTTTTTTCACATTCAATGATTTCGTCTTGAATGTCGACCAATCAGAATCAATTATCTATTAAGCGAATGACTCCGTTGCCCAATAGGTAACTGTTTGTTTTGGCTTAATGCCCATTACAGGCGTATTTTTCGACTCATGGATGATATGACGTGCAAACGAGCCTATTCTTAAATAGTCTTGTACACCAGTTTCCTTTTGTGTCATAATCATGATTAAATCTGCAGATATTTCTTCTGAATACTGCACAACATCTTTACCGAAATGTTCAGGATATTCTATGTCATCCAATATTTTGGAAGTATATTTAACTCCGTTTTTCGCCAGAATATTTTCTACTTGCTTCAAGCTTGCTTTTAACCTTTTCGCCAAAAACTCATCCTTCTCAATTTCCATGATTACATGAATTTCTGAGTTGTATTGTTTAGCAACATGTATTGCCCAATCCACCTTCTGACGTGACTCTTTAGTTAAGTCAATAGGTAGTACAATTTTCTCATATTTGACATTCGAACGAACATCTTTTACGATTACAACTGGCACTTCAGAACTTTTCAGCACACGGGTAGTTGTACTTCCCATAAACCTCTCCATTCCGCTTGCTCCACTAAAACCCATAACAATGCTATCACATGCATACGTTTGAGATACTTCTATAATTTGCTTGTACACTTTACCCTCGCGCACCAACGTATTGATGGTCAGGTTTGGGTGATTCGCTTTAATCGCTTCCGCTTTTTCCAACAATTTTGCATTGATTGTGTCTACCATCACAGCCTTGTCCATACCTCCACTAAAAATGGATTTAAAGAAACCTTCCTCAACAACGTATAACAATGTTATTTGGTTGTCAAATAGCTCAGCAATTCCCACAGCATGGTCCATCGCATGCGTTGATGCAGTTGACAAATCCGTTGGGACTAAAATAATGTTCTCCTTTGGCGTTTTTATTGAGTTCATCGAAACGTGTTTATTTGCCGCAAAAGTAGTACTATTACATTTTAAGAATTGCAAGAATCTGAATTAATACTTAACCCTGACGGTTCCGTGTACCATTTGGCTGTGTTGCCAGAGGACATCGCCAAAACAATCATTACCGTAGGCGACCCAAACCGAGTTAAAATTGTCAGTCAATATTTTGATGATGTCGAGGTCATCAAATCAAATCGAGAATTCGTAATACATACTGGCTCATATAAAGGAAAGGCAATCACTTGTTTAAGTACAGGAATGGGGACAGACAATATTGACATTGTACTCAACGAACTGGATGCCCTTTTCAATATCGAACTAAAATCAAGAACAGTAAAGACAGAACATACATCGTTGACCATAGTCCGTATTGGCACTTCCGGAAGTATGAATAATGACGTACCTATAGGAACAGTAGTAGCTTCAGAAGTTGCCATTGGGCTCGAATCCTTATTTGCTTGGTATAAGCTCCCAGATCCAACACCAAAAGAAGCCGCCTGGTTAAATAAATTGGCTTACAAAGAATTACCCATAAAGCCTTACGTATTTGAAGCAGATGCCTCATTAATTGATACATTTTCAAAAATATTTACTTCTGGAGTAACTGTAACCACCGGTGGATTCTACTCTCCACAAAACAGGAAGCTTAGACTCTCTCCTTCAACTGATGTTATCGCAGAATTAGGCGACCTGCATGTAAACGGTCGGCGTATTACCAACATCGAAATGGAGACGGCAGGTATTTACGGACTATGTAAACTTTTAGGACACAAGTCCATATCTATTAATGCTATTATGGCAAATCGTCTTTCGGGAGAATTTGCCTCTAACCCCGAGCAAATCATGTCGTCAACGATTCAAAAAACGTTAGACATTTTATGCAAATTGTAAAAGTTGATAGCAGCAAGCTGTTTCGAGCATTTTTAGATGTTCCAAAGCTCATTTACACGGATGACCCAGAATACGTTCCACACATTCGACAAGAAATTCAAAGAATTTTGTGGGACAATAAAGTGCACAATGAAGTAGGACTATGGTTGCTATTTAACAACAACCAGGCTGTTGGCAGAATTGCTGCCTTTGTTAACAAAGGAAACAAAGGTGGGCTTGGTTTTTTCGAATGCGTCAATAATCAAGAGGGCGCACATCAGTTATTTGATATCGGCATACAATGGTTACAATCCAAGGGTCTTCCCATTGTTGAGGCACCGGTCAATTGCGGTGAACGCGACAAATTTTGGGGATTGATGGTAAAAGGATTCAAAAAACCGAGCTATCAAGAGAATTACAACCCGCCGTATTACGAAGACTTTTTCAAGTCTTTCGGTTTCGAAATAATGATACGTCAGTCAACGCAAGAGATTTCACCAGATCGTTTTAATGAAAAAAAAATATCCTTACTCGCTAAAAAGGTTGACAACAACCCCAATTTAACTATCAAGCACATAGATAAACGTAACTTGCACAAATACGCCGCTGACTTTGCCGCTGTATATAATGCCGCCTGGAAGCAGCACGAACACTTTGTCGCATTGTCTAAAGAGAAGGTTTTAAAACTAATGAAGTCTTTAAAACCTGTGATGCGAGAAGATTTGATTTGGTTTACCTACGATAAAGATAAACCGGTGGCGTTTTACGTAAGCATAATCGAAGTAAACGAGATCTTTAAATACCTTAATGGTAATCTGAATTGGTTTGGAAAATTAAAATTCTTGTACTTCAAATCGCGCATTCCTATAACAAAGATTAGAGGTTTGGTGTTTGGTGTGGTCCCCACTCATCAGGGCTTAGGCATCACGTCTGGCATGATGATGAAAGTATTTGAGCTTTTTAAAACAGACAAACATTTAAAAACAAGTGAGTTGGCCTGGATTGGAGATTTTAACCCAAGAATGTTGCAACTTTTGGACTCAATTGGGGCAGTTGAAATCAAGCAACACATCACGTATCAAAAAAAGATTTAAAAAATCTTAAGGTATGTTGTTTTGATTGTTAAAAAATCTATTTTTGCACCCTCAAAAAACGGAATTGGTTTCGCCCATAACTGTTGATTGGATGATTCAGTAGCTCAGTTGGTAGAGCATCTCCCTTTTAAGGAGGTGGTCCTGGGTTCGAGTCCCAGCTGGATCACATAGATTATTCACAAACCCTTGTAAGTTAGACACTTGCAAGGGTTTTTTGTTTTAAGGTAAAACATAGGTAAAACAATCATGTGATGTATACTGATTTAATTCAATCCTTTACATTTTGCCGGTTTCTGAAAACTCCTTACATCATATTAGACTTTTTGGTCTTTAAAAGACTGTATACACCTTAAAATTAGCGCTTTTCGCCAAATGTTTTATATATCGTGTTACAAGCTGGCATTTCTTGTATTTTGTAATTCTATTGTTAATTTCTATTTTTCATTAGCCCTCTTATAATTTAACGTTTGACAGTATAAGACGAAAACGCAACAGCTCTAAAATTCCCGACTGTACCAGGACCAAAATTGGAAACCGGATTGTAGGGTGTTTGATCTCCGGCACTAGCAATTCCTCGTACAATTTTTTCGTACATATTGAAGTAATCGTATGTGGACTTGTCTATTTCCGCAACCCGAAAAGTGGTTGTTTCACCCTCATAAACATCTCTTGTTATATTACCTAAAAATAAACCCTCATTTGCGTTAACAACACGATTGTCATCAATGGCCCAATCCATTCTTTCGTTATGTACGCCATTCGTCCACCATTCAAATAAGTATCGGTTTCGTGTTGTGGAAGGGTCATTCACTATCCAGTTTTCAGTATAAGCTGTATAGCTTTTGTCGTTGTGAACTAACTCATAGGGAGCTAAAGTTATATCTCTCAATGTAGCAGGTGGTAGCATGGTAGAAACAGCACTGTAAATCGTGCCATTAATATCAATAGTTATACTATACGTATTTCCTACTTCCCCTAAAATAGAACTTCCGCTGTAAACTCCCTTGCTTTTGTAAGTGAGTTGCTCCGAAGAAATTCCATTGCTGATTTCGATGATTGCATTTGTTTCATAATTCGGATTTAGTGTAAATGGTGCGTTAATATCTTCAGAATAGGAGATCTGAACTATCGCCGAACCATCCATCTCAATTTTAGCATCAATTACGGTCACAGTTCCAATGTTATTTACGTTTAAATCCATTGGTATAATCTCTTCTTGCAAACCTTTCCTGCAAGAAGTAATTGCTGATAGTAGAGCTATTGCGATTATTAATTTCTTCATAAATTAAAATTTTAAAACAAGTTGAAAACTAGGAACAAATCCAAAGGTGCTTCTGCCTTGGGCAGAAAAAACATTCGAAGAATCATTCCCGCCTTTTGCTGATGCATTGTTGACCATATCCATCGTAAAAATATTTCTTCTGTTGTATATATTGTATAGTGAAATATCTAAACTTGGTTGAAATTTACGTTTGTTCTTTTTCGTTTTAAAAGAAAGCGATTCAGGTTCATAATTGATGCCGATATCCATTCTGTGATAATCAGGTAAGCGGTATTGATTTCTGGCTTCCCAATAAGGCATAGCAACATCACCAATGTAATAGTAATTCTCAGGTAAAGTGACTGGGCGTCCGGTGTAGTAAACAAAATTGAGCGAGAAAGTAAAATCTTTCAATCCCTTAACCTTAGACGGATTATAGCTGAATTGGGAATTTAAACTATGTGTAATATCAAACATGTTGTGGTATGGTCGTCCTTGATTTACGGCATCTATTTCCCACAAAGATTCGCCTAAGTTGTAACTTACTCTACCCGTAAAATCGCCTTTTGGTTTTTCTACAGAAATTTCAAATCCATACGACCTACCTATTCCTTGAGCGACATACGCTTCCAGGTTATTCACTAGATAATTGTGTAAACCATCTTCAAAATCTGAAACGCCGTTTTGGTATTTGTAATATACTTCAGTAGACAGCTCAATTTTATTATTAAAAAAGTTTCTAAAATATCCCATTGCAACCTGGTCGGTTACCATAGGAGCAACATTCTCAGTAGACGGCATCCAGATGTCGTACCACGTTATATCTGAGCCCAACGTCATTAATCTTAAGTATTGGGCATTTCGATTGTATGAAGCTTTGATTGAATTCTTCTGATTAAAAATGTAAGTTGCAGAAGCTCTTGGTTCAGGATTGATGTAAGTAGTCATGACATCAGTAGCACCCGAATACTCCGTTCGACCTATTTCTTCGTTGGATTCTTCATCAAAAACAGTAGTGTGGCCAGGTCCTAATCGGTTATACATGGACAACCTCATTCCTAAATGGATAGCAATTTTTTTATTGAAAGTTTTCTCATATTCCGAAAATAGGGCACTTTCCAACCCTTGCATTGGTGGCATAAACTTGCCAGCATCTCCTTGGGTTACATCTACTAAAGAGCCATGATTAAAATCCTGATACTCGCTATGAAGTCCGAATCTCCACGTTGCATTATTAGGTGCGTAATAGGTGAATTTCTGCTTAACGCTATAGGTGCCTATTCCAGAGTAAAACTGGTACCGCCCTCCATCACCAAAGGTGTTATAACGACTGACAATTAAAGAAGAAGTTGAAAAAAGATTTTTATTGAAAGTGTGAACCCACTTTAAATGACCTGCCTCATTACCCCAATTGGTTAGTCCTGCTGCGGTGTAAGCAAAGTCTTTTCCGTAATATCCAGAAAAAGTTAAGCGATTTTTATCGTTCATTTTCCAGATGAGTTTGGCATTGTAGTCATACCATCTTTCTTCGGGCTGAAAAAATGTTAAACCACCCGCTGTTCCACCTTTACCGGCACTCGTACCTCCTTTGATGTTGGAGTCCGAATTACCATCAACTTGGTCAGACCAATAACCAAAGCCCCAGCGAGTGCTCCTTCCTGCCACAAATACAGAAAGTTTATCTTTCACCAAAGGAGCTTCTATTGAAAACTTAGAGGTGATAAGTCCTAGACTGATTTCCCCTGAACTTTTTTCAAAATCACCATTGGTCATTCTAACATCCAATACGGCAGAACTTCTGCCTCCGAAACGAGCAGGTACTCCTCCTTTGTACACGGTCATTTCACTTACGGCTGCTGCATTAAAAACGGAATACAATCCCCTTTGATGTGATGCGTAATATAGTGGCATTTCATCCATCAAAATTAAATTCTGATCCAATCCTCCTCCTCTTACAATAAAACCTGCACGCCCCTCAGCTACACTATTTATACCGGGAAGCATCTGGATAGTCTTGAAAATATCTGTTTCTCCCATTACAATTGGAATTTTCTTAATTTGTTCGATGTTTAGTGTCTCAATACTTACTTCTGTAGATGTAATATTCTCGTCTGTTTTTTTGGCACTTAAAACAACATTTTCTAATTGAATTGCAGAAGGGTTCAATACAACATTCAATTTAATAGCCTTTTCAATATTTATTGTTTTGACAGACTTTTCATACCCTATGAAACTAAAAGTCAATTGGTGTTCTCCTTTTTTAAGTTTTAAAGAATAAAACCCTTTTTCATTTGTTGCTATACCTATTATAGTGTTTTCTTCAAAGACGGAAACACCCGGTAAAACTTCACCAGTAGTTGCATCCTTTACGATACCACTTAATAAAAAGCTAGTTTGTGCATTTGTATTTGCAGAAATCAGGTAAATTAACCCGAAAAATAGTATTCTTAAAATCATAAATTTTTATTTATCTGTATACCGTTTGAGATTTAATACACCCTACTTTTTTTATTAATTATCTGCATTTTTTTTCTTGTGGTTGGTGAAAAAGCATGTGTGTGGTTGTGAAAGGATGATTGCACGGAAGGACATCCACACTCTTGCTTTTGTAGGCTAGGTTTTCCTTTTTCTTTATGCAGCAAGAATTTTATATTCATTGTGTCGTTGTCTTTTTTCTTCGGCTTGCTTGTAACGGTTAGTATAGAATGCGTTTTAATGCATTTTATACTTTGTTCTCGGCTGGCTTCTTTTTAATTCTTTCATTTCCTCAGGATAATTTTCTGAGTTAATATACTTTCTTCTCCAAGCATTTTCAAAATATACATACCTGATGGTAGATTAATATCCATATTATGCAATCCCTGTCCATCAATTGCTTCTCCTAATATTAATTTGCCATTTTGGTCATTTTTTATTTAATTATATCCATAGCCAACCAAAAAATGTACGTATTTAAGACCATATAAAAAAAAGCTGGTAAAGAAATCCAAATGCTATCCTTTAACGTTATTCTTACAATGAGACCAGCTAGCATTAGTAATGCAAGACCTAGAGATGAAATCATAAGAAAAAAATAAAATTTAAGGCCAACTAATAAGCCTAGAGCTCCAAGAATTTCGAACAAAACGGTTGTTAATCCTATTTTTTCTAAACCAAACCGCTTAAACTCTTTTTTCATATGAGGTGTCCTAAAATATGAAAAAGCGTATGCAAAAAAGGAGAAACTTGATATTAATGTAGCTATTGTAATCACAGACATCCTTATTTATTAAATGGAAGAATATGCTATAAAAGCACTCAGAACCAAAAGAATAAGAGATGGTAAACGTTTAATAAATGGATTACTTATTTTTAAATGAAAATATTGAGCACCTATCATTAGTAGACCCATAAGAATAGAGGGAATAAGAACTAATGAGGAATACCAAATACCCACAATAAGCAATGTCGCTAGAGATATTTTTGTTGCTCCTACAATATTTCGAGTTATATCGCTCAATCCGAATTGTTCGAACTCTTTTAAAACATTATGAAATCTAAAAGTCCAAACATATACAACAGATATTGCAACAATAATTTGTGATAAATTTATTAAGTTTTCCATTTTTCTTATGTTTTTATTAAGTGTTTAATTTTTTTAAATTTACTTCATTTAAAACAGAATTTGTCTTTTTTGAAGTACTATTTTATTCAATTGAAGCTAACGGATCATGTATATCAGGAGTCACGACGAAGGAGTGATTACTTGATCATACATTGTTATATGCTGGCTTCCCATTTTTATGCTATAGCAGCTGTTAGTTTATTCCTTTTTATTCGACTTGCTATTTCATCCCATAAATTTATTCGCCTTTT
>ENA-UZXC01000915-UZXC01000915.1-metagenome-genome-assembly--contig:-Day-2-25m-contig-915_pt1 | contig 48194 bp, 40 predicted proteins | sample MGYA00260340_ERZ794900 | MGnify/ENA metagenome assembly ERZ794900 | reverse complement strand
ACCCGCATAAACTCCTGCATAGCCTCATCAATCGAGAATTCTGGCTTGGCACCACTTTTGAATAATTCAATCGCACGCTTTCGGCTCACAGAATCAAGACCCATCTTGTCCATTAAAGCTTCTGCTTGGGCTATCTCATCACTAGAGATGCGACCATCAGCCTTAGCGACGTGACCCAGCAGACTAAACACTGTTTGGAAAAAAGAATCTCTTGCTTGCTGCTGCTGGCCACCAGTAATAGGACCCGAGCGAGCACGATCAAACTGGTGGCCCAAGTAAATACCTAGGAGAGCTCCAAAAGGACCTCCTGCTATCATGAACCCAAAAATTCCACCAATGATCTTGCCTGTCATGCCTGTCTCCTCAACACCTTTGTGTATTGTAAGTCCTTGAAACTTTATTGCATCCGCTAAGAGGACAATAATTAAAAATGATGATACGGTGGTTTCCAAAATATTCACAATAAAAGACACTGATTTTTTAAAAAATCAAGAACCCCTAAGTATGCATAAATTATTGAAAGACCCTATTTTTGCGTTCCTGTTAGTGGCACCACTACCTTTTTGGGTTTGGATATATGCCACTCAGGGAGTAACAGGTATTACTGATCTGTCTTTGCTGATGAGCTTAGTAGTGCTTTACCCTATCGTTGAAGAGATCGTCTTTAGAGGGNNATGTACTCACTAGCCTGTTATTTGTTGCAGTGCATCTTATCAATCACCCACCACTGTGGGCCCTAGCGGTGTTTGGTCCATCTCTTGTCTTTGGCTACAGCCAAGAACGATACAACCATCTCGTCGCGCCAATCATTTTGCATTGCTCATATAACGCCGGATACTTTTTACTACTTGGTTGACGTCAGCTACGTACCAATACACTTAAAGTTTAAAATGAAACCCAAAGTGTTAGAAATCCCAACATAGCCATTTTTATTCTTGGTGAGTCATTAACAAAATTAGCTATATTTTGGCTATAGAGGTTGCTAGTTGGGCTCTTGGCACTCGCCCATATAATCCGTTAACGGCCAATATACGATGCATTATCTGGACCAAAGCGCTGCTGAAATATCGCTAATAAACCTGTGCCCAAATTAAGTTACCTAAAACACAATAAGATTGCCAAACGGCCAACTTATTGTGTCATATGCAATACAGGGGTATTTTTTTAATAAGGCTACCCTCTTACTTACCAAAAAATTTGGGTATTGACTTATTTAGCACCCCATCCAGAGCGGCCATATGGTCTTCCGTGAACTGTGCTAACGGCTGCATGTTAGCTGACATTTCGAGAATGTTGTCTAAAGTTGATGTGTCCGCTTGCCGCATCATTTGTTTAGTCATGCGCACAGGAATCGGCGATTTTGTCGCGATCTTTTTAGCAACCTCACGGGCCTCCGCTAAAACAGTGGCTGCAGGTACTATTCGTGACACTAGACCCCAATCAAGCGCTGTCTTAGCGTCAATTAGATCGCCGGTAAAAAACAACTCAGCGGCACGTGAGCGACCAATTGCGCGAGGCAACAACCAGGCCCCTCCATCACCAGGGACTAAACCAATGTTGATAAAGGTCGCTCCAAACTTAGCATCCTCAGACGCAATCCGAATATCGGCCAGCGTCGCAATATCATTACCCAACCCTATAGCGTGACCATTAACCGCAGCGATAAGCGGGACCTCTAAGCCCCATAAGGATCGAATAATCTGATGAATACCCTTGCGGTAACCCTCTCTCACGTCAGTTGCAGATCCAGCGAAAGTGCCCGTCTTCTCGACCATCGCTTTAAGATCTCCACCCGCTGAAAAGGCGCGTCCGGCACCGGTCAAAATAACACATCGAACGTTACTATCGGCATTGATTTTTTGACAGGCATCATAAAAAAAATGGCCATCATTAGCGCCCCCAAGGGCGTTAAGATTGTTTGGTCGATTAATGGTTAATGTGACAATATGTTCATGTTGTTCATACAGTAAATCACTCATAGAAAAGCTACCCTATCGCTAATACTTAATCAGCTGTCGTCGTCTCGTTTATACCCAGCGCCGTAATAGCGCCCCATAACTTTTCACTGCCCAGCTCCAAAGCTATATCACCTAAGGTGTTTGCCCAGTAGCTACTGCCACCAAACTCTGATCGCCAGCTCCAGGCTCTGCGTGAGTAAAAATGTAAACTGTGTTCGTAGGTAAATCCAATAGCACCATGAATTTGATGCGACAGAGAACAGATTAGATCAACACATTCAGAGGTCCGTAATTTAGCCGCCGCAATGGCAAACCGCACATCGGTCTTGGCGTCTTCTTTAAAGCCAACATTATCCATGGTGGCAAAAGCAAAACGTGAAATGGAGTCTAAAGAGGCTGCGGCCGTAGCCAGACGTGCTAGATTATGTTGAACCGTTTGGAACTTATTTAAATTACGACCGAACTGCGAACGCTCGCCCGAATACATCGCGGCCTGCTCAAGTAACGCCATAGCAATACCAGAGATCTGCGCCGAACGAATCATTGCACCAAGGTAAAAGGATGCATCTGCAGGCAAATTGACATCGACATCTGACAGGTTACCCATCGTTAGACAATTGTCACGCGGCTCTTTAGCCAGATTGACCTCATTGGCAAACACAACGTCAGCAAAATCAACTAGTCGCACAGTTGTGCCCGAAGCGGTCACCTGAGTGATGCAGCCCGCCACCGCGTTTCTGCCCCAAGGAATTCTCTTCGCGTCTGATCCGTCCATAGCCGGTATTAGAGTTAAGGGTCCCTCCGGTGCTCCAAGATTTGCCTGATCCAATAACCAGCGTGCAACGATGGTCTCCGGCAACGGCAGAGGCACAGCAAATCGCCCGCAGCCCTTAACGATTTCATAGGCGTCGGCCCAGTCACCACCGACACCACCATTGTCTTCTTTGACCAAGACAGAGGAAAGACCTAGCTCTTCGGTCAGTTCCCAAAGTTCTTCTGCCCAGCCCGTCTTTTCTTGCTCATGCAAGAACTCGCGATCGACCTTATCACTAAAAAGCCGCGTGACACTATCTTCCAGCATTGATGAAATATCACTCATGAAATACCTAACCTTTTCGCAATGATTCCTCTTAAAATTTCTACCGTACCGCCGCGCAATGAAAACGACGGGGCTAGCATGGTAAGTAGTGCTAACACCTGAGCCAAGGGCTCAGCGTCATCACTTAAATTTGGTTCAATACCCACAATTTTCTGCACAATCCCTGGCAGCGTTTGTTCAAACTCTGCACCAAGATCCTTAACAATGACGGCCTGAAGTGATACATCATCGCCCTGTGCTAACTTTCCAGATACCGATAACGACATACTTCTTAGCGTAACTAAATTAGCCAGAATGGAACCAATCTCTCTTTTAGCCGACTGTTCATCGCCCTTTTCTAAGACCTTTAGCAGCTCAACAAACAGAACAGCACAGGATAAAAATCGCTCAGGCCCGCTACGTTCAATGGCCAACTCTGACCCCACCTGGCGCCAACCATCGTTTTCAGTACCTAAAAGTGCATCGTGGGGAACTAGTGCATCCTCAAACACCACCTCATTAAAGTGTTTTCGACCGGTTAAGTCCTCAATAGGTCTAACGGTGACACCAGGGGTATTCTTTAAATCAATAATGAATTGAGACAGCCCAGCATGCTTTGGTTGCGCATTTAAATCCGTACGGAATAAACCAATCATGTAGCTCGCAATATGCGCATTTGTAGTCCACAATTTGGTCCCATTGATGAGCCATCCCTCATCAGTTCTAACGGCCTTAGCTTGCAAAGAAGCGAGGTCAGAGCCAGAGTTTGGTTCACTCATACCAATGGAGAAACAAATTTCTCCGCGACAAATTCTAGGCAACAGTTCTGTCTTTTGCTTCTCAGTACCGATACGAGCAATTAGAGGCCCGCTTTGACGATCGGCAATCCAATGAAAGCCAACTGGCGCGCCTGCAAACAATGTCTCCTCGGCAACTACATACCGCTCAAGGTTACTTAATCCTGCGCCGCCATATTCTTTTGGCAGCATCATACCAAGCCATCCTTTAGCGCCCATTTTTTCACTAAAGGTTTGATCCGCTCCATCCCATGTATAGGCACGCTTTAGTGCACTGTACTGTTTCATCTCCACAGCCAAAAAGTCCCGCACGTCTTGGCGTAACGTTTCAGCGCTTGCCGGTAACTGCCTAGGATCATACCTGAGTAGATCTACAATCGATTCCATATTTCCCCACCATTAATTTAACTTGATATAAATTTAACTCTGATAAATACGATTATTTGGCCGATCTAACAGCCAATCACTGTGACTAAATTGTGACCCAAACTTATCGGCTAATAAGGCGCATTGACTTATAAATTCGCTGACACCCAGTGAGTCTACATACGATATCGCTCCCCCAGTGTAAGAAGGATAGTCGGCACAAAAGACGGAGACTAAATCGGCGTGCTCATTGCTCATCATGCCTTTTTCAACAAAACTAATGGCCGTAAGCGCCTGAATAGAAAGCAACCTAATTTTTACGGTATTTACATCAGGCTGCGTTTCGTTTTCTGGGTAGTTATCAGTAAGTTTTGACCACAGTCTTTGTGAACCGTCCTCGTCATACTCATAAAAGCCGGCACCGAAATCCTTTCCGTGCCGCTTTAGCTCACTACTTAACCGACCAATGACTGTCATCGAATCAGATTTTTTTACTGCAGTCATTGCCTGCACCATTGGAAGTGAAAAATCATCTGCTAGAGCCAGAGGCCCGAGTGGAAACCCTGCTGCGGTGCCGCCGTTTTCTATTAGTATCGGGCTTACACCCTCTTTAAGCATTCTAAAACCTTCTTCCAGATAGGCCTGGCGACAGCACTCACTAAAGAGTCGTGAATTGCCATACTGAAGGGTCGGCGTCAAACGCAATTGCTTGGCAAAATCTAGGCTGTGTGCCAGTGTCGCCATTGACGTATTGCTACCCGCAATCAGCTCAATCACATTACTATTATCGGCAAACGAAGTCAGTGAAAAGCCAATGATTGCATCCTCGACAAATGATTGGCTGGCATAGGTATCCAACCCACTACAGGGGTCACATACAGCGATAATTGCAGGCACCTCAATCAACTCAGAGACCTCATGCTTAGTCATACCTGACTTAATGATTAGTATCTCGGCACTACGATTGGACTGGCTTATATGAGCCTGGATAGACGCTGCCTTAGCCTCAATCATCGCTCCACAAGTAACGCGCCGAGCAAGCTCGTCGGACACCTGTTTCAGCAAATCAGGCTTTACTGATAGGTCACGGCAGAGAATATTCACAGACACTCCGGACAGACCGCAGAGAATCACAAATTCGACATCGTGATTGGAGGCGGTATCAAGTAAGACAGCCACAGAAGTGACCTTCGATTTTTTAACATTATCAGGGCGAACTGATAAGGAACTGGCTGCGCCCTTGTTTAAAAACAGGGTACGAATCATATTGCGGGCCACGGAGTCACGGGTTAAGCGAGAAAACTCGCGCGTCTCCACCTTTAATGCTCCATCTATCGAGCCCATATTACAGCCTTTAAATATTGCACGTAGTGCCGCTATTGGCGCGGGGTAGTTGCGATTGGTTGACGCAGAAACATCGGCTGTTAGCTGCTGCAGTAACCGGCTGACCTTAGGACTAGTAAGGGCAATACCACCGGGAACAGAGAAGCCACGCTTGTCCCATGGCTGCACGGCATCACCCTCCTTAATTACCCAGTTTTCAGCAGTCGAGAAAAGTTCTTCTGGCTCTGCCACAGCCTGCACTACACCCAAATCAAGGGCTTGCTGAGGACTGACTGAAGTGCCGTTCAAGATAAGATCAGCCGCTTTTTCTAAACCGATTAGTCTGGGGAGGCGCTGCGTACCCCCTGCGCCAGGCATCAAACCGAGAGTGGTTTCAGGTAATCCAAGTTTTATTTTAGGATCGTTTAGTACAACTCGATAATGACAGGCCAACGCTAATTCTAGCCCCCCACCCAGTGCCGTTCCATTTATAATAACCGCAATGGGTTTTCCGCAGGTTTCTAATGCTCGCAAGGATTCGGTAAAAGTGGACGATTGAAGATAGGCTTCCTCGACTGAACGCTTCTGGTCATAAAATCCAACAATGCGTTTGAGATCTCCGCCTGCCATAAATGATGGCTTGCCCGAGCGCAACACTGCACCAATAGCACTGGTGTCATTTTTGAGTCGGCCAGCAACCCTAGTCACGTCCTGGTGCAGAGCCGGTGTTAACACATTCATTGAACGATCTTTAACATCAATAGTAATAGTAGCTACGCCATTATCAGCCACTGTGTAACTCATGGTTTCAAAGGCAACTGCGTTCGACATACTCCCAAACTCCCAATCTTTGATTATTTAAATAGTTGTTACGCTAGACACGTTCTATAATTGTTGCTGTACCCATGCCGGCGCCAACACATAAATTGATCAACGATGTGCTTTTATTCTGTCGCTCTAACTCATCTAAAACTGTTCCCAATATCATCGCGCCGGTTGCTCCTATGGGGTGTCCCATGGCAATCGATCCGCCATTAACATTGATACGATCATGAGCGATGTTCATTTCGTCCATAAAGACCAAGACTACCGCCGCAAAAGCTTCATTTAGTTCAAATAAATCAATATCTGAGCTGCTCATGCCGGCTTTAGTTAAGGACAAACGCGCTGCAGGCGTAGGACCTGACAACATTTCAGTAGGATCAGAACCAATTGAGGCGAAAGACCGAATTCTGGCTCTAGGTTTCAATCCTAAGATCTCACCCATCTTCTTACTGCCGATCAGAACGCCACCAGCACCGTCGACAAGACCGCTAGAATTACCGGCGGTATGGACATGAGAAATACGCTCTAATTCTGGAAATTTGAGCAGTGCTTGAGCATCAAAGCCATTCGACCCCATAGCCTCGAAAGCAGAGGGCAGTTTCGCTAAATCCTCAATCCGTGTGCCTGCTCGAATATACTCATCTCGCGACAATAGTGGCATGCCGATATCATCAACAACGGTAAACACTGACCGGCCAAAATACCCCTGCTCCCAGGCATGACTCGCGCGGCGCTGGCTCTCTACTGAATAGAGATCGAGGTCAGCCCGACAGATGCCATTGCGCGTTGCAATCAGATCCGCCGAAACACCCTGAGGAACATACTGAATCTTGTAGGCCAATGATGGATCTGATGACCAAGCCCCTCCAGAGGAACCTATAGGAATTCTCGACATACTTTCAACGCCGCAGCCAATCGTCAAATCACACTGCCCAGCCATAACCTTGGCTGCTGCAATGTTTACCGCCTCTAAACCAGATGAGCAGAATCGGTTTATCTGCTGGCCTGGACAGGTGATCGCGTAATCCGCATATAAGCAGGCGGCACGGCCTACAGCACTGCCCTGCTCGCCAACGGGGGAACCACAGCCTGCAACGACGTCTTCGACCAACGCGGTATCTAGGCCATTACGATCCCTTAGCTGTTGCAGCACTTGCCCGAGCAATTCAACAGATGTCACGCTATGCAGAGCGCCACTGGGCTTAGCTTTGCCTCGAGGAGTTCGAACATGATCAAAAATATACGCGCCGGTCATTGCCAATAGTTACGTTTTGGGTAGTTAAGGTGCCACCATGTTACACAATATGGATGGCCACAGGGGTTAAGACCGATTGTCGGACGGAGTTATTATTACACGATCCTAGGAGATATCATAGGTTTGTATTTAATTCAAAAAAACTTTCCACCACGTGTAAACTTGCTTCTACCCTGCTTATTTACTGGCTTCTACTATCGATTTACACTTTACAAACTGAGCCTTAATCTATACAGTTGAAAATAATTCAAGTTTTTTAAGTCATGCAGTCCTATTTAGTCCGATGACCAGCCTCACAGGCGGAGCAAACTATGGATTTACAGAATAAAGTGGCCGTTGTCACTGGCGGAGCCTCAGGCCTAGGAAAGGCAACTGTTGAAAAGTTTATTGCCGGCGGTGCGAAAGTGGCAATTTTTGATATGGACGAAGCTGAGGGAAATGTCGTCGCCAAACAGTTGGGCAGCAACGTCATCTTTTGCTCGGTCAATGTCACTGACGATGAGGCAATCACGACCGCGATAGAAAATGTAATGGCAGCATTTGGAGCTATACATGTCTGCGTGAACTGTGCCGGACGCGGCGGTGGCGCAACTAAAACCTTAGGCCGTGCCGGTCGGTTCCCGATAGAGTTGTTCAAAAATGTTATCGATATCAATTTGATTGGTACGTTTAATGTGCTCATTCAGTGCGCCGAAAAAATGGCTCTGAATGACCCCGACGAAAAAGGTGAACGAGGTGTTATTATCAACACTGCGTCAATAGCGGCCTTTGATGGCCAACGTGGTCAGGTGGCTTATGCCGCCAGCAAAGCCGCACTGGTCGGTATCACATTGCCCATTGCTCGGGATCTGGCCTATTACGGCATTCGAATTGTCACCATAGCACCAGGCTTATTTGAAACACCTCTTTTGAAAAATATGACACTCGAAACCAAAAAAGACCTGGCAAAGGATATACAGTTCCCCCCCCGACTTGGTGTGACTGAAGAATATTCGAAATTGGCGTTGCATGTCGTTAACAATATTTATCTCAATGGCGAAACAATTCGCTTGGATGGTGCACTACGAATGGGCGTCAACTAAGACAAGAAGCTGAGCGAGTGGTGGCCATAATTGAGTAATCACCGGTGGCACAATCGACTTGTCAAACAGTAACGTCCGCAAAGGTCTCTTGCCATACTGCATAACACGCCGTTATCTGACCCTGATGACCTATGGTCGCATAGGAAATATTAAGCACTGTAAATTATTGGGGATTGACGTCGTAGAAGACAGCGAAACAAGTCTGGTCCTGGTTTTGCCCTACAGTAAAAATGCTAGAAGTCTAGTCGGTACTCAGCCATTGACTGGAGGTGCGCTGCTCTGTTGCCATCTAAGCTTTCAGCGTTTACTAGCCCTTAAGTTACACTCATCTAAAAGGGCATTAGTCTAACTGGCCGCAAGCCCTGAGATTTGTATCATTGCATCCAGATAAAGACCACGAGCTTCCTTGATGTCTAAGCTGTCATCAAAATAAACGGCTGTTCTCAGACCAATTAAAATAGCATAGGCTATTTCCGCCGAAGCCCTTGCTCCCGTTATAAAGTTGCAGGGAGTCTCTTTAAACATATCGGCTAGGTATGTTTTACAAAACACATCTAGGGCAGCCTTCTCACCTTTCATAATCTCGTCATTGACCGCCACGCCAAAGCATTCAAGCATAAACCCTATTTCAGAATGCGACGCAGCGTTATCGGCAAAAAAGAAGTCCGTCAAAGATCTTATTTTTTCGCTTGGCGCCTCATCCTTAAAGCTGTTTAGACGCCGCCTAAAGAGTGATGAAACCTGAGCGAAATAAAACTCAAGTATCGCCTCTTTACCACTAAAATAATAAAGCACATGGCTAGGGTACAGTTCAGCCTCGATTGCAATTTCTGCTAACGTCGTTTTGGCGTAGCCTTTGGCTATGATGCACCTGCGCAGAGCTTCCAATATACGTTTTCGCTTAAGATCGCCGCGACTCGTTTTCTTTGCTAAACCAACAGCCATGTGAACACTCACTCCCCACAATTAACCGGATTGAGTATTCTACAGTGAACAATCGGTTCAGACACTCAATTAAAGCTAAATTAAAGTATTTAGGAGGCTAGGACTCGAGTGCTAACAGCACAGAACCGCGAATCCCGGCGGTCCTGCTGAGGGGGTTGATGAGAAACATATCACCCAGCATGCCGATGAAGTTGCCGATGATGATGGTAAAAATCATGATGAAGACGACATCGACGTGATAAGTCAGCATGTTCGGCCCGGTTTCCTGACCGAGAACAAATAATGCACCCAGCAGAATGGCCATTAGGGCATTTCGGCAATGAACTAATGTTATTAGGATAATTATTCATAGACCAGTACAAAGTTGTTGGGATATAATTACGGCAACACTCAACGATTTCAAGATGGTGCATTTATGCGTGAAACGATGACAATTTCCAGATGCATGTTGGCGGCAATTGCTTTCGTGCTTATCGCTCAGGCTGGCTGCGTCAATAATGAGAATCGCGATAGTTCAGACCTAAGCGTTCAAGAACAAGTGGAGGATCTGGTCGTCTGCTACGCGCTCGGCACCGACGCATTAGGACGTGCGGTGGATACGATTGGTGGGCAGGCGCCAGACTCCACGGTAAACCTACGGGATCCCAATTTCGCCGAAGGACTGGCTTTGTACCGTAAGTGCTTCGCGAAAGACTTTTCCTTCGTACTGGAGATTGACGGAGTCGCGGCCCTGACGGTACCCGATCCCGCAACGCGTACTAAAGACACCGATGCCACGCTAGAGTGGGCAAATTTCGTCAACAACTCTTTTCGCGATGCGGAGTACAAGAACACGCAGCATCAGATGGGATCAATCAGCAGTTCCCTGGATGGGAACAGCGGCAAAATGCTGTCATATCTAACTTCCACACATGTTTACTCCGACAGCGCCCCGCTAACGGGGGCACTCTTGGTTGGCGGCACCTATTACGACGATGTCATTCGCGAACAGAACAAGTGGTTCATTAAGACTCGCAGGCTAAACATCACGTCGAGCCTCCAAATTCCAGCCGAATCAAATCTAAACGTCGCGGTCGAGGACAATTAGCGGCATGAAATTTACCGTCAACTGCAACCACTTAGTCCACGAAGGCGGATCTGACGACTTCATCCGCTTTGCTTGCGCGGCGGACACGCTCGGATATGACCATTTCCGTATACTGGACCACGTTCTCGGTGTCGTGGCCGAAAAGCACCCCAAGATGCCGCCCACCCCCTACACTCACGAAAGTCGGTTTCCAGAGATTTTTACGCTGATGGCCTACCTGAGTGCGGTCACTGAGCGTATCGGGTTTATCAGCGGTGTTCTGGGATTACCCGCACGGCAAACCGCATTGGTGGCCAAGCAGGCCGCAGAAGTGGACAAGCTGTCAGGCGGTCGCCTTATCCTCGGTGTCGGCATCGGCTACCTCCCGATTGAGTTCGCGGCTATGGGCGCGGGCTTTAAGGATCGGGCTCCCCGAATCGAGGAACAGCTGCAACTCCTGCGCGCGCTATGGACCGAAGAAGCGGTCGAGTTCAAAGGGACATGGCACGACTTTCAGCACGTTAATATCAATCCGCTGCCCGTCCAGCGGCCTATTCCGATCTGGATGGGCGCAGGGCGTGCTGCACAACCTGTCCCGCCGGAAAAGGTACTACGGCGTATCGGTAAATACGCCGATGGTTTTATGCCCTTGTTCCAGATCAATCCGGATACCGGCAAGCTCGAGGAAGACGCCATCGTCGCGCTGGAACTAGTGCGCCAAACCGCGCGCGAGACTGGGCGCGACTCAGCCCAGATGAAACTGGAAATAACGCTTTCACCGGTGGACAAGTCACACACTCAGGTCAAGGATGAAATCGCCTATCTGGAATCGATCGGCGTAACACATGTTCACGTGCGTTTTCCGAACGGCCCCCTGGGAGATCAGTTGGCGTTTATCGAAGGGTTCGCCGTCGTTCGGGATGCATACCGCAGCGAAACACGCCTGTAACAATACATTAGCTCATAGCAGCGTTTAGCAGCGCTGTATCCCCATAGATCGCGAGCATTTCCTCGACCTTACCATCCTTGAATCTCCACATCTCCGCCAAAGGCACGCTGACTTTTTTGCCAGTCGCTTTACTGGTCGCGTTGAACACTCCATACGCAATGCAGATACGAATTACATCAATAAGTGGCAAGGAGAAAGAAAACCTGGGCTTTATGCTTTGAATGCGGCGAATGGCGAGCAGATCTGGTTTACTCCCACGCCGGACGCCTGTGCTGAAGAAGACAAGCCAGCTTGCGATCCGGGTTTGTCAGCTGCGATCTCAGCCATTCCCGGCGCGGTTTTTGCCGGCGCATTTGATGGTCACTCAAGGGCCTATGACAGCCAAACCGGTGCAATCCTCTGGGATTTCAATACGGCGCAGGAATTCGAAACCGTGTCGGGGGATATTACCAAAGGGGTATCGATCGAATCTGACGGGCCGGTGGTTGCTATCGGACATGTACTAATCAATTCCGGTTATCTTTATAGTGGTCGTATGGGCGGCAATGTCTTCCTCGCCTTTACCGTCGACAGCGAATAGTCGCTGCTATCGGCTATTCGTAATCAAGCACCGTGCGTACCGCTGACTCAATCTTCTCGACCGACGGAATGTAGAGTTGCTCCAGAGAGGGAGTTGCTGGGATGACCGTGTGAGGCGCAGTTACCTTTACGACGGGTGCTTTAAGATAGTCGAAACATTCACACGCGGCCAGGCTGGCAATTTCCGACGCCATACTACAAAGCGGCGGCGACTCGTCGACGACAACCAGTCGTCCGGTCTTTTCCACGCTGTCAAGAATGCTGTCCTCGTCCAACGGTGACGTTGTCCGTGGATCGATCACTTCCACCGACAATCCCTCCTGTGCCAACTTGTCGGCGACCTGATTAGCCAAGAGCACCATGCGCGAGAACGCGACGATGGTCACTTGGTTACCCTTTCGAGTAACGCTGGCCTGGCCGAATGGAATCAGGTAGGGCTCATCGGGAACCTCACACTCGTCCCCGTACATCATCTTGTGTTCAAATACGATGACAGGATCATCGTCCCTGATCGCCTGCGCCATCAACCCTTTCGCATCGTACGGATTCGATGGCAAGACACATTTGAGGCCGGGGATAGACGTTAATATTGGATAGAGTGCTTGAGAGTGTTGCGGCCCGCATGTCCAACCCGCACCCATTGCAGTCCGGATAGTAAGCGGCACGTTCGTCTTACCGCCAAACATGTAACGAAACTTAGCAGTCTGGTTCATGATCTGATCCAGACACACACCAATAAAATCCACAAACATGAGTTCAGCAACAGGACGTAATCCCGTCAGTGCCGCGCCATTTGCCGCGCCAATGATTGCAGATTCGGTAATCGGCGTATCGATGACTCGATCCCGCCCAAATTCTTGTACAAGCCCAGCCGTAACGCCGAACACGCCGCCACCCGCCTCGTCTGCATCCGACGTTCCACCCAATCCTCCGGCTAGGTCTTCCCCGAGAATAATAACGCAAGGATCCCGTTGCATCTCCTGCCTGATAGCCTCATTAATCGCGTCGCGCATCGTTTTTATGGTCATAACAGAATCGCCTCAATAATTAGCATAAACATCAGTGCAGAGCTCGTTTGCAGATGGTATCGGTGCCGCTCTGGCCGCCTCGACTTTCTCATCGAGCATGGCCAATATCTCTGTATCGACCACCGCTAGCTCGTCCGCTGTTAGTACGCCGGAGTCTGTCACACGCGAGACGAAATTACATATTGGATCGGCGTTTTTCATCAGAGTCTTGATCTCGCTCTTGGCACGATAGAGTTGCGGGTCGCCTTCAAAATGACCGTAATAGCGCATAGCGGAGGCTTCTATCGCGCTCGGACCATCACCACGTCTCGCTCGTTGGACTGCCTCGCCAACGGCCTCAAAAATAGCGAAAAAATCAGTACCATCCACATTTTCACCCGGCATCCCGAAAGCCCTGGCGCGGCCAACGATGTCGTTTCCTCCCACATGGTAGCCGGCACCGGTGAATTCAGCATAGCCATTGTTCTCGTACATAAAGATCATGGGCAGCTTTAGCACGGAAGCTAAATTTAACGCCTCGAAAACGGTACCTTGATTTGACGCTCCATCACCAATAAATGCCATCGCCACGCCCCCAGTTTTAAGCGTCTTGGCTGTAAGCGCTGCACCAACAGCGATAGGCGGAGCGGCGCCAACGATGGCATTAGCGCCAAGCATGCCTTTATTCATGTCCGCAATGTGCATCGATCCGCCCTTGCCGTTGCACAGACCGCCTTGCTTGCAATAAATCTCCAGCAACATATCGCCTATGTCACAGCCCTTAGCAATACAATGACCATGCCCTCGGTGCGTGCTGCCGATATAATCCTTTTCATCAAGCTGCATACAAGCTCCTACAGCGATGGCTTCCTGACCGCAGTAAAGGTGCAGAAAGCCGGGCAATTGGCCTGCTTCATTCTCCGTTCGCATTCGCATCTCAAATTCCCGAATAGTTTTCAGCCGCCGGTACGCATCGAGTAAAGTGCTTTTATCTAAAATCACCAAAATTCTCCAGAATTATTTTAAAGTTATCAATAAATTTGCGTTGTCGCTAAGTTCAAATTTCATGTACGGCGACCTCAGCGCTCAGTTTGAATTGCCAACCCCAACTCGGCTTGTTGGCGAATGTAGTGCCGAAGTGCACTGATGTGCGCATCGGTAAGCGCTTCATACGATGGCATTCCGCGTGCCCGCAATGCACCACCTCGCACGACCTCTGTGAACGCCGCCTCGGATAAGACAACAGCTGAGGCGCGCAAATCCGGGGCGAGGCCACCAGAAACTGCCCCAAAGCCGCCGTGACAGCCGCCACATTGACCGAATGCTTTCATTCCCTCTGCGGCTAAATCCTTGTCAACCTTGAAGTCGGGCGCGGCGAGTGGAACCGGCACGGCGGGTGGCTGCAGTGCAGGCATGTCTGCATCACCCTGCAACGAAAACACCACGAGTCGTCGTGTCTGTGCCCCGTAGCTCCAGCCTAGTGCCGGCACTTCAGGTCCGACTACCGCATAGGCCGCGCCCCAACCGACAAGCAATGCGACGTATTGGCGCCCATCGATCGCGTAGGTGATGGGTGGGGCCGCGATGCCGACTCCCATATGCTGGTTCCACAGTACTTCGCCGGTTGCGGCATCATAAGCGACGAGATCCCCATCGGCACGCCCTTGAAATACGAGGTTTCCGGCCGTCGTCAGGGTGCCTGGATTCCAGGCAATAGGTAGCGGAACTTCCCACACCCGTTTCTGATTCACCGGATCCCAAGCCTGTAGCGACCCGTGCACGGCATCGTCCTCATAGGGCACCATCTCATAACCTACAGCTGTACCGTCGGTGGGCGCCGAGTCATTCCAATTGGGTGAGCGCCAGTTTGGGTGGTCAACCCAGTCATCGAAGTAACGGTTGCCTTGATGAATGGTGGGGATGTAGACGAGGCCGGTGTTTGGATTAAATGACATCGGCGGCCAGTTGTGTGCACCCATGCTTCCGGGGACTACCATTTCTGATCCATCTTCATACCGGGCGCCAGGCACTTCTACGGGGCGGCCGGTTGCGAGATCCACTTTCGTGGCCCAGTTGATGTCGGTAAACGGCTCGGCTGAAACCAGCTTGCCCAAGGCTCGATCAATTACGTAAAAGAAGCCGTTCTTAGGGGCGTGCAGCAGGGCCTTTACATCGCGACCATCGATTTCCAAATCTGCGAGGACCATATCCATCGACGAGTTGTAATCCCATGTCTCGCCTGGAGTTGTTTGATAGTGCCAGCGGTATTCACCGGTGTCCGGATCAAGCGCGATGATCGAACACAAGAACAGATTGTCGCCACCGCCCGGGCTGCGGACCTTTTGATTCCACGGCGATCCGTTACCCGTGCCGATATACAGAGCGTCGAATTCAGGATCATAGGTGATGCCGTGCCAGACGTTTCCGCCGCCGCCGAACTTCCACCACTCGCCGGTCCAGGTTTCCGCCGCCATCTCCATTGCCGCATTTTCAAAACCATCAGCAGGATTACCGGGCACCACATGAAAACGCCACGCTTGCTCCCCCGTCTCGGCATCGTAGGCAGTCACGTATCCACGCGTCGGCCCATTCTCAGTACCACCGTTTCCGATTAGCACCTTTCCTTTGAACGCTTTCGGCGCTCCGGTGATATACAGCGCCTTGTCGGGATCTACGGTCATCACGCTCCAGACTTCCTCACCCGTTTTCGTATCAATCCCAATCAGTCGTCCGTCCACGGTAGCCACATAGACTTTGTCTTTCCAAAGGGCCAAACCTCTGCTGCCGTACAGAAATGAAACACGCATCCGATCGCCGGCAATATCCGCCACTTTCGGGTCGTATCGCCATAGAATCTTGCCCGTTGTGATGCTCACCGCGCGCACTACGTTGCGTGATCCAACGAAATACATTACGCCATTGGCGACCAGCGGCGTAGAAACGGGCCCAACGACATCGGCCAGGTCCAGATACCAGTCGACCTTTAACTGCGAGACATTTGATGCATTGATTTCGTCAAGCGGACTAAAGCGCTGTTCTGAATAGGTACGACCGTAGGCAAGCCACTCTTCGGTATTCGATTCGTCCGCGATGGCGGCATCATCAATCTGGCGCGAAACAGCACTCTCTTGTTGGGTGCACGATTGCATTGAAAAGGAGATAGCTAACGTCAGTAATGTCATGCAAAGGGTTCGAGCCATGCTATAGTCTCCGGGCGGGTTAGTTTTCGTTTCTCAACTACGAATGTATCAAAAATTAGTTATTGGTACAACTATGGTTTTTGGTGAGACATGCTATAATCTCCGGGCGGGTTAGTTTTCGTTTCTCAACTACGAATGTATCAAAAATTAGTTATTGGTACAACTATGGTTTTTGGTGAGAAATGAATGATCGAACGATTTCCTTAATTTATATAGATCTAAAAAAACACCCCATAGGGGCTTCTTAAACTTTCATAAGGAAAACTATAAATGAAGGATTCGAATGAGTGGCATCTTTGGTCAATGCCTTTTTTTGAAGAGCATCACGAGCGCTTGGGTGCAGAGTTTAGTCAATGGCAGTGCCCCGAAGTTGATCACGATGCGATCGATCTTGAGCCGGCTTGCCGTCGCATAGCGGCATCACTTGGCGATATGGGGATTTTAGATGTTGTGGTGCCCCGTATTGCAGAGGATGGAACACGCAAAGTCGATTTGCGCGCAGCCTGCGTAGCCCGTGAGGCAGTTGCATACCAGAGTGTATTGGCAGATGAGGTGCTGGCAATGCAAGGAATTGGTACTGCTGCAATCTGGCTACATGGCACGGCTGAGCAGCAGGACCGCTATCTAGATGCTGCTAGGCGCGGTGAAAAGCTGGCCGCCTTCGCTCTGACCGAGCCGGGAGCAGGTTCCGATGTTGCAAATCTCAGCACTGTTGCGGAGAAGACCGCTGATGGCTATGTTCTTAACGGTGCTAAGGCACTGATTTCTAATGCGCCATTCGCTGACTTCTATATTGTTGTCGCGCGGACTGGCGAGGCTCCGGGATCAAGGGGTTTAACGGCCTTTGTGATAGAGCGGGGAACACCTGGGCTAATCGCTGGCGAGCCAGTCGAGCTTATTGCACCGCACCCAATAGCGCCAATCTCCTTTGATAATTGTCATGTGGGGTTCGACTCGGTGATCGGGCAGCCGGGTAATGGCTTTAAAATTGCCATGTCTACCTTTGATATTTTTCGCACCTCTGTCGGCGCAGCTGGCCTTGGTATGGGTCGACGAGCGTTTGACGAAACACTTAAGCACACCAAGTCGCGCCGCCTGTTTGGCGACACGATGACGGCGCTTCCCGGTGTCCAGACCAAGCTGGCAGATATGATTATTGATTTGGAGACGGCAGCGCTTGTCATTTATCGCGCGGCTTGGTCAAAGGATACAATCGGCGGTCGGTGTACCCGTGAAGCCTCCATGGCCAAGTTAGTGGGAACAGAAAATGCCAGTCGCGTGATTGACAGTGCCGTACAGCTATTTGGTGGCAGAGGCGTTACCCGTGGCTCGATCGTGGAGCAGCTCTATCGTGACGTGCGGCCGAGTCGCATCTATGAAGGTGCCTCGGAGGTTATGAAGCTGGTCATAGGGCGTGATCTTATCTCTTAAAAACTATCGAGAAATACAATGTCAATACGCAATAAAACTGCGATAGTCGGAGTTGGCGCTACACCTTATTACAAGCGTGGTGCCTCGCTACCACAAACGCTCAATGAGCTCGTCTGCAAGGCGATCATTGCTGCGGTCGAAGATGCCGGCCTCAGGATGCAAGATGTCGATGGCTTTGCATTCTATTCTGAAGGTTTTAATACTCCCTATCTGATGGAGACTCTAGGTATACCAGAGGTAAGCTATACGGCAACCCTGACCGGTTCCGGTGGCGGATCTGCTGGGTCTATTGGTCTTGCCTCCTCCGCAATTGTCTCAGGTATGGCAAACGTAGTCGTCTGCGTAGGTGCGGTGCAGCAGGCGCAGCAGCGTTTTGGTGCAATAACCTCGGGATATGAGCAGACTTCTGAAACAGCGTTCTTTCAGTCAAGTGGCTTGGTAGGGCCTGGGCATATGTTCGCCCTGCTGGCACGCAGGCACATGCATACTTATGGAACGACGAGAGAACAGTTTGCTGAAGTTGCCATGTCGGGACGTCTGAACGCTATTAATCACCCCGATGCCATTATGCGAAAGCCGATGACACTTGAGGACTACTTTAACGCTCCAGTTATCGCTGACCCACTTTGCCAGTTTGATTTCTGTCTTGAAACAGACGGTGCGATTGCGACGGTCGTGACTTCAACGGAGCGAGCCAAAGACCTGAGGCAGCCGCCGGTTAAAATTGTTAGTTGCGCCCATGGTGGCAGCAGGGACTGGGGTCGCTCGATGTATTGGATGAACATGCCGCAGGAGACATTTGTTTCCTCGGGTAATGTTGCCATTGCTAATCGCTTGTATAGCGATGCTGATGTCACGCCAGCTGATATCGATGTGGCTCAGATATATGATCACTTCACGCCAATGGTACTCGCTCAACTCGAGGATTTTGGGTTCTGTGAGAGAGGCGAAGGAGGGCCGTTTGTGGAGAGTGGAGCTATCCGTTTCGATGGTGGATCAATGCCTATCAACACCGATGGCGGTCAGCTGTCCGGGGCCTATATCTGGGGAATGACGCATGTACGCGAGGCCGTTGCGCAAATTCGTGGGTCGGCTGTTAATCAAGTGCAGAGTTGTAACTTAGCTCTGGTAACTGGTGGGCCTTCATCACTGCCTGTTAGCGGTCTAATTTTGGGGAAATAATCGTGACTAATGAAATAGCAAAACAACCACCGCATAGTCTATTCGAGTTGGTCACTGACTCTTGGACTGAGCCTTTTTGGGCGGCTGCGCGAGAGCGTCGTCTCACAGTGCCTCACTGTTCTGAATGCAATTTGTCTCGAATGCCACCCACGCCGTTTTGTCCAGAATGTTTGTCCCAGAAGTTGATTTGGCCGACATTATCAGGCCGCGGCACTATTTACTCTTATACCGTTGTGAGCAGGGCTATTTTCCCCGGAATGGAAGACTCGCTGCCCTATGTGCCGGCGCTAGTGACTCTCTCTGATGCGCCTAACATCCGCCTGATTACTAATATCATCGATGTGCCCATAAGTGCGATTTCGGTTGGCGCAGAGGTAAAGGTTGTTTGGAATTGTCTGCCAGACGACGTTGTGGTGCCGCGATTTACGTTAGTCAATTGATCTCTAGGGCCCTTGCAAGGGGTAGCCATAACCCTAGTACAGAATTCGAATTATAGTTTTTTTAACCGATTGTCCGACAATGGGTTAACGTAGCTAGTTCTGTCATGGATCGATTCCTTTTTTGTTATCACTTGCCAATTGCTTTGACCTAACTTTGACTAAATCGCTTAACAAGGTTACAACAGTGCGGAATTCATCAGAGCGGTATCACCGTAGATGGGTGTGACCTCCACCACCTTATCACTCTTAAAGACCCATACTTCAGCGAAACTAAAACTGATACTTTTCCCGGTTTTTCGCCCGACACCATTACAGGTTCCAAATGCAACCAATCGATCGTCATTGCCACAGATATCATCAAAATCAATATTGAATTCCGCCCACAGTTGACCCATTTGTTCAGCGAGTGCTCGAATTTGTACAGGACCTTTATGATCGCCACCATAGGGAAGAGATTCTGCCTCATGAATCACAGAATTTTCGTCCCAATAACCCATCCAGTTTTCAAATTCACCTGAGAAAAAAGCGCCATAAATTTCATCTAGTGTCTTTCTGTCTCTCGCTTCTTTAGACATAGTTGCGTGCTCCCTGATATGGTTTTTAATTGCTGACCTTGTGTTGTAAAACGTGAATCTCCTAATAGGTTCATCTTAGCTATAGGAGAGAATAAACTGGAGATTTCGCTTAGCAACCTCAGTACCCTAAGTATTTCACGTCCATGTGCGCGCATCTTACTGAATTTTCTTAGACATGCTATTTTGTATGAAACTCATCAGATCCTCCCGCTATAATTATGCGTCTGAGCCTTCAAAGTTCGGTAACATCGTCTAAAGTTTTCTGCAGTGTGGACAAGAACTGCGCCCCTAACGTGCCGTCGATAGCGCGGTGATCACAGGACAGCGTTGCGCGCATAATCATGGCTGTTCGAATTCCGTCGGCTCTGGGGACGACCCGTTTTTCATATTTCCCGAGAGCGAGGATGGCCCCTTGGGGTGGATTAATAATTGCTTGAAATTCACTGATACCAAACATCCCAAGGTTGCTTACGGTAAATGTTCCTCCTTTAATATCTGCTCTCGCCAAAGAAGCGCTCCGGGCTCGTTCAACTAGACCCGCGGAGCACTTTGCAAGTTCCATGATGGTTAAAGTTTCTGCCTTGTTGATGACTGGTGTAACAATTCCTCTGTCAGTATCGACCGCCATCGCAATGTTGACTTGTTTGAAGCGGTGAATTTCTTCTCGAACCAAATGAATATTCACATCCGGTACCAATTGCAGAGCCAGCACAACGGCTCGCATGACGACATCATTGACCGAAAGGTTGTGTTGGGAACTTTGGGCGTTGATCTCCGCGCGCCATTCAAGTGCTGCATCCATGTTGATGTCGATCGACAAATAAAAATGTGGAATCTGTTGCTTGGATTCTGTTAGTTTTTGGGCAATTGACTTTCTTATTGGGCTCAATTGAAGGACTTCGTGTGCGGCGCTTTCCGAATCCTTGATCTCGGAGTTGTTGGAGTCCTGTGCATAACGTTCCACATCTTCGAGCGTTATACGGCGATCCTTACCCCGCATCCGGCTGATGTCTATGCCAAGCTCTTGGGCACGCCGCTTGACGATCGGGCTAATTCTGATTTTCCGTAAAGATGACGTCTCTGCTGTTCCTGCAATGCCAGAACTTTGTGATGAGGGTTCTACTTGTGCCATTTCCTCAGCGCTGACTCCGTCATCGTTTGCAATACCAGTGCCGGCGGGCTCGAAACATGCAATAAACGCGTCAATGTCAGTGCTATCGACGTCGGCAGCAGCAATAACGCCGATTAAGGCCCCGACTTGCAGCGTTTCGCCTTCGAGCACCAGGCATCGACGCAAGACACCGCCGACTGGAGCTTCCATGGTGTTGACGATTTTATCAGTTTCGATATCGATCAGGTCATCTCCTTTGGAGATTTTCTGCTCCACCTCCACATGCCAGAGACTCACAGTTCCTTCCTGCATTTCTATACCCCACTTGGGTATGGTGACCGCATAGATTTCAACCGTCATTGTGTAATCTCCCTATTCATTTCTTCGTAATTATGGCTTCGCACGGAAGCAAACTAGTAAGAAAAAAAGCCGGACCCGCTAAGGCCCGGCGTACTTTTTTCGTACTGTTAGCTCTGTTTCTTTAGTAACTAAAATCGGGCTCTTACCTTCACGCCGATTGATTGGGGAGCACCGTATGACGCCCAGGTAAACAAGCCACCTACGGGTGTACCGGCATAACGGTAAACCTCATCTAAAGCGTTGTCGACATACGCTGTCACTGAGTAACGGTCCGAGGGATCCGTGTATGTTGCACCGAGATTGACCAAGGTTCGCGATTGTCCCTGCGAGTTTTTTCCATTAAATACATCCGTTTCGAATTCGCCCTGATAATTGACCGAACCCGTTAGGGCTACTTCCGCACCGCTAGCTTTATCAATGCGGTATGTAGCCGCCAAATGTGACTTCCATTTCGGAGAAAAGAGCGTCTTAAAATCCTGCAGTCGTTGCCCACCACCAGCGCCCAAATCCGGGAGTACTCCACTCGTGTAATCATGGTCCAAGTAGTTAATTGACCCCTTGAGCTCCCAGCGATCACTAACAAGCCAATCGAAGTCAGCGTCCAGACCTATGGCATCCGTCGTACCTGTATTGACGGTTGTGGCCTCCTGCGCAATGTTTCCGGTCGCATCGGTAAACGTCGCTACGGCCGATTTCTGCAGGTCCTTGTATTGGGCCAAGTAGACAGCCGTATTTAGGCGCAGCCTGCCGTCGAGCATTTCGAGCTTGTGGCCTAATTCGAAACTCTCGACGGTTTCGGGGTCATACGCACAGCGAGTTGGAATTGAGCAGGCTTCAGAAATACCGCCGGAAAGGAAGCCGGTTGAAAAACTCAGGTAGGAGTTTGATGTATCAGAGAAGCTGTGGTCCAAGGCTACGCGGTAGGTCGTGTCTGTCCACTCATCTTTGATGCCGAAATCGATGAAAAACTGTTCGGGCCCCAATGGGAAGTCGTCAAAGTCACCGCTAAACGCGTCTGTTGTCATTCCACCTCGGGAGAGGAAATGCGAGCGCGCATCTAGGCATTCGCCATTCAAGCCTACGAGCTCATCGCGCGAATCGGTATATTCGTTGCAAGGCGCACCACCCAATGCGAGCCGATTAAAATCCTTTTCAATAGTCGTATGACGGATACCAACTGAGAGACTCGTGTCGTCGTTAAAGTCGTAGGTACCGTCAAGGTAAAATGCGACGTCATCTCGTTCTTGTGTAGTCACCTGAGTTTCAAAATCAGATAGACGGCGTGTATCCGTCAAGTTGACGTAGCCGTCAGGCGTTACCGGAATACCGGTATCTGGGTGGTTTGGCGTTGTAAGTAATGTGACGATACCTACCGAAAGATACGCCAGGAACTCTAACTCGTCATGGTAGTAACTAGCACCTGCGACATAATTGAACGGCCCGTCAAGATCAGAAACGAATCGCAATTCTTGCGACCAAGTGTCTCTATTGGTATTGCGCGTGGCATCTAAACCGTTATCCCATCTCTCCGGCAAGATACTAATGGGGGCTCTATCGTCCGATGAGCGGAATGATGTAATCGATTTGAGATCTCCATTCTGCAGCGCCCAGTCCAGATGCAGGTAAGCACCATCCACATCGACTGGATGGCCGTCGTCGATCCGAATATTCTGGCTGTGGGTATTCAAAGCCTTATATGGATCATTAGGATGCCCGGCAGGACCGATGCCGGGGAAACCAAGTAAAGTAACCAAGTCACTCTCAGGACTATCGTTAACCGCCACCGGAGCACCAGATCGATCGCGGACGTATTCGCCAATCAAGTAGGCCGAAAACGTATCGCTTGGTTCCCATAACAGTTTGGCCTTCGCAGCGAAGACGTCAATTCCACCTAACGGCCGACCGGTTCCGGTCACGGTCGGGCTAATGCCTTCGGGTGGCAGCGGCGTGCCACGCGGAATGCCTGATAATTCCCAGAGCGGCACGATATTGGGAAAAGTGGCGTCTGTCTTGTCGTCTGTAAAGTAACCCTCGCTATTGTCGGCGACTGCGGCGATACGTAGGGCGAGCGTTTCTGCTAATGGTATATTTAATGCACCTTCCATACTGTAAAAGTTATTGCCGTTTTCAGTATAACCGCCGAAACCAAGTCCGATTTCGCCGCTATATTCACCCAACACTGGTTTTTTAGACGTAATAACGACTACACCTCCGGTTGTGTTCTTGCCGAACAGCGTACCTTGGGGACCGTGGAAAACTTCGACTTGCTCGATATCAAATGTCCGAACGAATTGGGAGGTTACGTGGTCGTGCGGGAAGTCATCGACAAGAAAACTGACTGGCTGGTCTTGCGTGGAAACAATAATGTTTGATCCCGCCCCACGCATACCGCCACCCGTAGCGTTAAAACCGGGTTGTGGGGAAAATATAAAACCCGGTGCAAGCTCGGCAAATGAGCGTACATCGTTATACACCGAATTCTGCAGATCCTTGCTCGTTATTACTGAGACAGCAGCGGCAACGTCTATAAGTGACAGTTCGCGCTTGGTGCCCGTAACGACGATCTCGTCCAACTGAGCGTTAGAATCGTCCTCTGAAGAGGCGTCCTGAGCAAATGCATTCAAACTAAAGAAGCTAGCGGCTAGCGCTACCGGAATAACGAAAGTTAATCGTCTTAATGCTAATGGAATAATCATAATTATGTTTTTCATTTAAATAATCCTCTTAGGTTAAAATCCCCTAAATGATGATTGGGACAACTTATTACTCATCCGTTATTTCGTATTACTTACCAACAAACAGCTGCTTTTTTTGATATTTATGATGGGTACTTGCATCACTTAACCTACAAGATACCCCCTTCTTTTCCCTATGTCAAATAGTTGTACCAATAACTTATTCTTGGTATATTTGTGCCCGCAAGCGAAAAAGCGAAAATTATTATTAACATGAAGCAATCGTCCGCCTGCTTTGTACACGAGGAGATATGGTTATGGGACTGTGGGACGATAAGCATAAAAAGCATGAACTGAAATATAACTCTTGGAAAATGCATGACTATGCACAGGAAGATCGAGTACTACATAAAATCATCGAAGACAAGGCGAAAAAGAACCCTAATCATGTTGTGTTCCAATTTAAAGACACTCCGATTACCTTCGAGCAACTCAATACAAACAGTAATCGAGCCGCTAACGGTTTTTCAGCGCTTGGTGTAACGCATGGCGACAAAGTCGCACTCATGATGAATAACTGTGTTGAGTTTTTATATGCATGGTTCGGCCTCAACAAAATTGGGGCGATCGAGGTGCCAATCAATGTGGCTCTAAAGGGGCCAGGCCTAGTTCACCAAATAGTTCAATCTGACAGTGTGGCCTTAGTGGCTGATATTATCTTTCTGGATCGCTTAGACCCAGTATCAGACGATCTAATATCAATAAATCATGTGATCTTTTGCAACTCGATGCAAAACGATAATTTGCCGAAATGGAAAGACACAACGACTGTTACCGTTGAGCAGCTCCTTGATCACTCGGAGAGTACGCCTAATGTAAACGTGTACTTTAATGATCTGGCATCGATATTATTTACTTCCGGAACAACGGGTGTATCGAAAGGCGTTCAAATGAGCCACTATTACTGGTACGACATTTGGTCCAGCGCGATCAATTATTCGCGTTATACCGAAGACGACATTCTCTATACCGGACTTCCTTTTTTCCATGGAAATGCCCAAGGAATGACGATCGGACCCGCTATATTAGCCGATGCTAAGGCTGTTATCGTCGATAGGTTTTCAGCCGGAAATCTTTGGGATGACGTGAAACGCTGGGGTTGCACAGAGGTTAACTATATTGGCGGCATAATCCCTATTCTCATGAAAGCAGACCCGGATCCGAGCGACAGCGATAACCCGGTTCGCATTATGGTTGGTGCGGCAGCTCCCGTTGATATATGGCATGATTTCGAAAAGAGATTTAACACTAAACTACTTGAAGTGTATGGCATGACCGAGTGTTATTGCTGTTTGGCCAATCCCTATGTGGAAGGTCGCCCGGGTTCTTGCGGAAAACCGATTGCTAGCTGGGACGTGAAGATTGTAGATGATAATAAGAACGAGTGCTCGCCGGGCGAGGTAGGCGAGTTTCTGGCTCGCCCAAAAGACATGCATGTCGGGACAACTGGGTACTTTAATATGCCTCAAAAATCTATTGAACTTTTCGAAAATCTTTGGATTAACACTGGAGATCTTGGACGCGTTGATGAAGATGGCTTTTTCTTTTTCGTAGATCGTAAAAAACAAGCATTACGTCGAAGAGGAGAAAATATTTCATCTTTTGAGGTTGAAGATGGTATCAACTCGCATCCCGCTATTTTAGAGTCTTGTGTGGTTGGTGTACCATCAGATGTAGGGGAAGAGGATGTGAAGGCAGTGGTGATTTGTATGCCGGGGATGTCGGTCACTGAAAGGGAATTGATCGCCTGGTGTGAGTCACGTCTCGCCTATTTCTCCATACCGCGTTACATAGCATTCCGAGATAGCCTACCAAAAACTCCCAGCGAGCGTGTCGAAAAATATAAGCTTAAGAATGAAGGTGTCACAGAAGACTGCTGGGATCGGGATGCTTCCGACATTGTGTTGAAGCGATAGGGTTCACAATTACTTACAACTAGTCAAAGTAGTGATGTAGATATTCCGTTCTGATTTTATTCTCTGCGATTTCTGTGAATTTGATTCTTTGCATGGGCGTGAAGTATTAGAGTGCATGCGATAAACAGATAAAGACGTCAGCCAGTAGACAATAATCTTAAACATCGGCTTATCCCCTGAATTAGTCTGTATGGATTCGCAGTGCCAAACAGTGGGAAATGGCCCTTCTATTGCCTATAAATAGATAAATTGTAGGCGACTGTCACGAGAATTAAGCGATAGCATGTCTCATACCTCAGGAGTAATTATCCCCTTGATCTTGATGGATGCGCCCAGATCATCAGCCAGAAAAACTGGAAATTTACCCAACAAAGATGTCTTAATTTTTTTTCAAATATTAAATTGATACTTTGCGGGTTGATGGAATAAATTAAGCAAATTATCTTATGAACGCCTGCAAGATATTCCAGGGACAAATTCATTGTTATTTTATTCGTTTATATAAAGTAATTTAAATATTATTTATTAGCAATTAAAAAATTAAGCTAATGTTATACATACCTAAAAGTAATACCAACAATTTTATGTATACTATTGCAATCCACTCTATTGAATCTATACTCGCTCTATAATAATTTTATTGTGAATAAAAATGGCATCTTCAGATATTTTTGATTATGTAATCGTTGGCGCTGGTTCCGCTGGTTCGCTTCTTGCCTCGAGACTAGCTCAGAATAGTAGCCTGCGGATTTGCCTGCTAGAGGCTGGTCCAAAGGATACCAACCCTTTCATACATATACCCGCCGGTTTTATTAAGCTGATTTTTAATCCAAACATCACGTGGGGTTTTAATACAGAACCGGGAGCACACATTAATAATCGTTCAGTACCAGTCCTCCAGGGTAAAGTAGTTGGAGGTTCCTCATCAATAAATGGAATGATATATGTCCGCGGACAATCCCAAGATTATGATACTTGGGGGGACGCGGGTATTAAAGGTTGGTCTTATCACGATGTACTCCCATACTTTAAACGAACTGAGGCGCTGGTTACGGATGGAGACCACAAATATCGTGGGCAAACCGGCAAAATGCCAGTCACACATCTCACATGGAAAAACAACTTGGTTTCAGCATTTATTGAGGCCGCACAACAGGCTAATATTCTTCGCAACGACGACTATAACGGTGCCACTCAGGAAGGTGTTGGGGTTTATCAGTCCAATATTGGGAGAGGTTTTCGTAAAGGAACAGCTCAAGCATTTTTAAAGGAAGCTTTAAAAAATGGCAAATTCAATTTGCGCACAAAAGCTGTCGCAACAGAGCTTATTTTTGATGAAAAAGTGGTTTCAGGTGTTAAGTATACGACCGATCAGGGCAATACTCATCAGTGCGTCTATGCATCGAGACAGGTAATTCTTTGTTGTGGGGCGATTAATACGCCGAGGCTAATGCAAGTTTCAGGAATTGGAGATGCAGAGCATCTAGATAGCATAAGCGTCCCCCTAAAGCTCCATTTACCAGGGGTCGGCCAAAATCTTCGAGATCACTATACAGCTCGATTCACCTCTAAAGTGAGTGGGTCTCAAACAATTAACGATATCGTGAACAGTAAACCGAAGCTATTGTGGGAGGGAATGAAGTGGCTTAGTGGCACTCCTAGCATTTTAGGCATGGGCGTTGTTCTGGCCGGCGCATTTTGTAAATCGGAGCCCCATCTCGATCGCCCCGATCTTGTCATTACTTTTACCCCGGGTAGCTTTAAAGAGGGTTTTTTAGGCGTATTGGATAATATTCCTGGGATGACTACCGGCGTGTGGCCTCTTCGACCTTTTAGCTCAGGGTATGTCAAGGCAAAGTCACGCAACGTTTTTGAAGCGCCGGCCATTCAGCCAAATTATTTAGCGGATCCGCGTGATCGAGAACTTCTTTTGAAGGGGCAGAAGATCGTTCGCGATATTTTAGGAAAACCCGCTATTAATCAATATATTGACCAGGAGTTAATGCCTGGATCTTTAATTAAGAGTGATGAAGAACTTGACGAGTACGGCCGCATCCAAGGCTTAGGTGGGTACCACTATTGTGGGACCTGTCGAATGGGTACGGCAAATGACAAATTAGCGGTTGTCGATAGCACGCTTAATGTGCATGGAATTTCTGGGCTACGTATTGTCGACGCATCAGTTATGCCGAATATAGTGTCAGGGAATACTAATGCAGCAACAATGATGATTGCCGAACGCGGAGCTGAGTTTGTTTTAAAGGATTTTGCATAATCGATAAAATGTATGCACAAGGTGATAAACAAACTTATGGTCTAGCGAAAATTATTATTTAAGCTGTAGAATTTCTCCCATCGATCACTACTAATCAGAGTAGATAAATATCCACTTACAGAACCGTACTAAATGTATGGTATTAAAATTTTATTTACCTGACATTCGAGGAATGTGCGCTTCTATTTACTGTAATAGGCTGTCGACATAAGAAGAGAATTACCTATTCAGTTGACCTCAGTACGGCCTTAGAGCGCGATGTTTTGAATGGACTGAATCATCATTTGAGAACTATTCTATCGGAGCGCTAAAGATATGGTTCGTAACGTCTGAACGTTTCCGGAAACTATCTATAACACGGTGCTCTTTAGTCGCATTAAAAATAGGATCAATGGCTAGGGCTTTGTCCTCTCGACCTTTAATCTTAATTATCGGTCTTCTAAAGTGTATTACGAAGCACCGGCAATGGCTACGTTTTTGACCCTTAAAAATTCCTGAAGTCCGTCTCTACCGCCCTCGCGGCCAAATCCACTAGAATTTATCCCCCCAAAAGGTGCGTTCTCTCTTGCCGTCGGCGCGCCATTAACAAATACTCCGCCGGCGCATAACTGGTTACTAAGTCGCAAACTACGCGATAAATTGGAAGATTGTATATAGGCTCCGAGCCCGTATCGTGTGCTATTAGCCATTGCAACTGCTTCGTTCTCGTCCTTAAAGCTGGAAATCGCTATTATCGGCCCAAAGCATTCATCTTGTGCAAGAGGGCTATTGGGCTTGACATCAGTGAAAACCGTAGGCTCGACAAAATAACCGTTTGGATTTGTCGATTCAGGGATACCTCCCCCGAAGGTGAGGCATCCCTGACCATCACGCTTGAATTCAACTATTTTCTTAAGCAGTCTGCTCTGGGCCTGCTTACTTATAACTGGCCCGAACTCAGTTTCAGAGCTCATGGGATCTCCAATCCTGATGGACTCTATTTCTTTTACGAGACGTTCTGTAAAGTCTTCACAAATACTTTCTTCCACTAATATGCGTGTTGGTAAAATGCATCCCTGCCCTGCAAGAAAAAAGGGCTGACGAGCCGAATACTTTATCGCCATATCCATATTAGCATCTGCAAAAATGAGGTTTGCTGATTTTCCGCCCAGTTCGTACATAGCCGGTTTTAAAAGAGGGCCAATTTTAGTGGCTATCTTACTTGCAGTTGCAGTTCCTCCCGTAAATGCTATTTTGTCTACATCCGGATGAGACACCAAAGCCTCCCCTACCTGTGCACCGCCAGTAACTAGGTTGATTACACCCGGCGGGATACCAGCTTCTTCAGCAAGTTTTATCAGATAGGAGGCGGTGAAAGGAGATATCTCAGGCGGCTTCAAGACTACAGTGTTACCAGTGGCTAATGCTGGACCAAGTTTCATCGCAAGAGCCATTAATGGGCCGTTCCAAGTGAGTATCATCCCAATCACTCCGTAGGGTTCATGGACTGTAAAGTCAAACGCGTTATCGTCACGATGCGTTGATATTACCCTTCCCTCAATCTTGTCAGCCCACCCAGCAGCATACTTCGTCCACGCTGAGAATTTTGCAGGTATGAACTTGACACCGCTGAGGGGGGATCCAACTTCGCGAGCTCCTATCCACGCAAACTCCTCAGCATTGGCCTCTACAGCATCTGCTAAACGGAACAAAATATCTCGACGTAGACTCGGAGGGGTATTCCTCCAGCTGACCAAAGCTCTTTTTGCCTCTTTAACGGCCATATCCACCTCTTTAAAACCCGCCAACGGCACTTCAGCTTGTATTTCGCCATTACCTGGGAAACGGTGCTTATATATCCCTCCACTAGCTCTAGTGAGGTGATGCTCCCCTATAACCAAGTCAGCAACAGGAAGGCTTAAGTCATTATCGTTTCTCATCAACTTGCTCCATAAACTCGAGATTCGTCCTATGATTTAGGCCACGTTCGAGGACTGATTCTACTGAAAATCGATCCGCGCGGAAGTGGCCAAAGCCAATTTCTATAATATCGCCTTCAGCTGTAATAAATTCAGTTCGTGTTTTCATAATTACTGACTCAACTGGTATATTTAATCTACTGGAAATATTTGCATCGGATACTTCAGCCGTCAATGTCTGCCTTATCGTCTTGAATGAAAAGTTGTACATATCTTCTAGCTGCAGGTAAATCGGGTTTTCCAGATTATACTTCTCAGAGTCTATGCTGTACTTATCTTGAATATATATCTCTGAGTATCCAATTGGAGTCTCTAGCTCAACAGACTGTCTTAGCACCTCAATTTTTTGCCACAACGTTCCTTCCTCTGTTTGCAAGCGGCCTGCAAGATCTTTATTAGCTACTACCGATTCTTGATTAATGAACCGAGATATCGTGTGGATAGGATATCTGAGAAGCTCATGCACCGACTGGACAGAATTTACAAATTTTTCTTCTGGTTTTTTTTCAATGACAACTGACCTCGTTCCACGACGCCGCCGCGTATACCCCAGCATCTCTAATTCGCGTAAGCTTTCCCTGACGGTGTTTCGGCTAGCCTTGTATTGCTTCATTAGCCGAGCCTCGGTCGGAATTTTATCTCCAACATTCAGCTCATGCTGCTTAATCAAATCTATAAGCGACTTTGCAATTTTTCGATAAAGTGCAGTCATATGGTTTTCTCATTTGGTTAATTCCTTGACTAATTTACCCGGATTTTTGCATCAACGGATATCAAGCCCCCTGACTCCGGCTGGATCAGGATAGGATTAATATCGATTGATTGCAATTGGGGATAATGTAGAGCGACATTCCCCAATTTAGATGCTGCATCAGACAGTGCGTTCAAGTCATATTTTTTACCCCTGAATCCATGACACAACCGACCAAACTTCGTTTTCAAAATTTCCTGTTTTGCGCGCTCTGGAGAAAAAGGAGGTACCATTACAATGTTGTCATCTAGTAGTTCACATAGTATGCCACCCGCGCCTATGACCACCACTGGGCCGACAGCTGGATCTCTATGAATCCCCAAAATGGCTTCCAGGCCAGAATTTATATATTCTTCAATCAAAATCTGTCCAGCGTCTGGGTCAGCCTTCGCTAAGGCATTTGATATCCGAGCCCAAGCCGCATCCATTGCTTTTGCATCGCGCAAATCCAATGCAACGAGGTCCTGTTCAGTCTTGTGGGTAACTTTATCCGATAAACCCTTTATGACAAGCGGGTAGGTCAGGTCGAAAGATTTGGGTCCGCTTTGATTTACATCTGCCACAACATGTCTAGGTATCCTGAAGCCCAACGCCTCAATAACCTCTTTACTTTTAGCCTCATTTAACAGTTTCGCTGATGCCGGAAAATTGAGTATGGGAATCTCATCAATCAGGTAGGTGGGGGGGCTAGTCCATTGCCGATTCTCCACGTATCGATTAATCGAAAATAGCGTTTTTAATATGTTGTTAGCGCAATCATGGATCATGATTCCTTTGGATTTAAAGAAAATTCTATCATTTTCTTCCACACTCGGGCTGATAACAATAATCTTTTCCATACCCTGTTCTTTTGCCATTACAATCTTTTCCTTCACCGCCTCTAAAATTTCAGGTTTCAAAAGAGAAAGTCCAAAAATAAGAATATTAAATCCGTCTGTATTGAAATATTCAATGATTTGTGGGATTAGTTTATTTTGCGCAGCGATGTCATAGGGATTTATTCCATGACTTTGCGTGGGCAGGCTCTCGAGTTGAATCTTACATGCCTTGGATGGATCTTTTAATACTACCCCTAAACGTCCCGCTTCGTCAGCGCAATGAGCAGCAAAGCCACCTGAGATTGCGGTAATAATGGGGTTTACTTTGCCCGCAGATATTTCCCAATTAAATATTTCGAGGCACTCGGCCAGCGATGCAGCCATTCGAAGGTCCTCAGCAATATAGACATCGTGGTATTCTAATAAAGCAATAATGTTTTTATAAGATCCGGCAATAGCGCCAGTATGGGATAGCGTGGCCTTTTGTCCTTGCTCACTCTGTCCCACCTTGATTGCAATAATCTTAGTCTTCTTATCTGTTGCATACTGAAGTGCCTTACGGAAAATTTCTACGTCACGAATGGTTTCGATATAAAGGATAACCGTATTAATCTGCACATCATCGCACATATGCACTAAGTAATTGGACATGCTGAGGATCAGTTCATTTCCACAGGTAACTGCTTTCCTTACCCCTACACGACTTTTATACATTTCGTGCATCAAAGAACTTACCATAGCGCCGCTTTGACTAATAACCCCCACATTGCCAAGAAAAACACGATCCGAATACTGGAGAATGGGCGCTAGAGAGAAACATAAGCCAGTTTTGACATTGAATAATCCGTTTGTATTAGGCCCGACTATCGCGGCCCCATAGTCAACGCATAGCTTCTGCAGTCGTTTGTCCCGCGCTATCCCCTCTGCGCCTGATTCACCGAAGCCCTGCGCCACCATAACAATAGATAGTATTCCTCTTTTTACGCACTCCTCAGCAGCGATCAAGGCCTTCTCTGCGGGTAAAACGATCATTGCAGCTTCAATGTCATCAGGCAACGCACTGACATGTGGATAACACTTCTTCCCTAAGAGCTCATCATACTTTGGGTTAACAAGGCTTATTTGGCCACAAAAATTCTGTAATTCCATCGCTTTGAGAGGGGAACTGCTCAACTTTTCAGGGTCGGATGACGCGCCGATTATGCAGACGGACATCGCCTCGAATAAGGTCCGCACCGCTTCAAGCTGAATGTTTTTTTTATCAATCATCCCGCTATCTTTCATGATGATGCCGATTCAAAATTTCTCTAGCTGTTGTAACGTGCGCAATATCTATATGCTCGCCACGGTACATCAACGCCCCATTTCCCCTGGCCTCGACCTCTTCAAAAGCCTCTATCATACCCTCGTAGTACTCTTTATCGGCCCTAGACAATGAGTACACCTCATTAACAATCGGCACATTAGATGGGTGTAGTACAATCTCGCCACTAAACCCGAGTCGACGATTATTTTCAGCAAAGGCCTTTAACCCCTCGAGATCATGAACGTCTTGCCAAAGACCGCCAATTGGAAATTGCTTGCCGGCTGCTCGGCTAGCAATTATTGTATGGGATCTGTAATGGAGGGTTTCCAGACTCTCTGGCGACCATGTATATCCAAGGCCTCTAGCGACATCAGAATTTTTTGCCGTACATGCTACTACTGCCTGAACTCTAGAGAACTGTGCTATTTCATAGGCTAAAAGTATTGATTTAGCCGTCTCCAGAGCTACGATCAAGCCAAATGTGCCGATCGGGAGTTGCTGTTTATACTCAAGTTCTGAAAGTAAACTCGATATGAATTGAATATCCTCAAGGCCGTCTACCATGGGAACGAATAAACCTGCGATCCCAGGCTTCGCAACTGCCGCGATATCTTCTATATCATGGAGATACTTGCCTTTGTTGATCCGGACGTACAGAAGTCCCTCTTGAGCGCTGTATTTATCTATGTGCTGAGCTACTATTTCTCGTGCGACCGACTTTTGAGTTTGGGGCACACTATCTTCTAAATCGAGCACAAGCGCATCGGCTCCAGAGGTGCACGCGTTTTGAATCCAGGATTCACGATGCCCTGGAACGAAAAGCATAGTCCTAATTGGAAAGTCCAGCATTACAGATACCTTTTAGTATTCGTACAAATTAATAAGAACGTGGCATACCAAGCATTTTTTCTGCGATATACGCTAGTACGAAGTTCTGCGCAATCGGTGCTATTCGCCAGACTCTGGCTTCCCGAAAATACCGTTCCACATGATACTCAGAGGCATAGCCAAATCCACCATGAGTTTGAACAGCGCAATCAGTGGCTTTGAAACATGCGTCTGTTGCTAGAAGTTTTGCGATATTTGCAAGATCACCGCAGGCTATCCCATTGTCGTATTGCCAAGCAGCCTTTTCGGCTACCAACTGGGCGGCTTCAAGCTCAGCCAGCGACTGCGCTATTGGGAACTGTATTCCTTGATTCAGACCAATGGCCCGTCCAAAAACAACTCTGTCTTTTGCATACTGCGTGGCGCGCTTAAGAGCCGCCCTACCAAGTCCAACAGCCTCCCAAGCAACAAGGATACGTTCAGCATTTAAACTGTCGAGAAGATATCGAAATCCATCGCCCTCATCGCCGACACGATCGCTTTTATGAACCCTTAAATCATCATAAAAAACTTCACAAGACGCCACTGCCTCTCTACCCATTTTAGGGATAGGTTTAATTGTAACCTCGGGGGTTTGAATATCAGCGAAAAATAGTGTCATACCCTCTGTAGGTTTCGAGCATTCTTCTATGGGTGTAGTACGAGTTAGCAGAAGACATTTCTGGGATTCTCGCGCCTTGGATGTCCAAACTTTACTGCCATTGATTATGTAATGATCCCCATCTCTGATGGCACGTGTTGTAATTTTTGTCGTATCGGTACCAGCACTGGACTCCGTGACTCCGAAGCACGCATGCAATTCACCGGAAATGACATTGGGAAGATATTTGTCACACATCTCCTCCGAACCGAACTTTAATATTGGTGTTAACCCAAAAATACTACAGTGCACTGCTGTGGCACCGCTCAAACCAGCCCCACTCTCCGTGACAGCCGCAAGAATAATACAAGCCTCTGTAAGGCCGAGTGCCGCTCCGCCATACTTCTCTGGCATGATTGCCCCTAGGAATCCGGCATCAGCAAAAGCGCGATAAAATTCCCACGGAAACTCGCGGGCGCGATCTTTTTCCATCCAATAGTCATCTGGGAACTGCATCATCATGGATTCGACAGCTACCTGGATCGCCATTTGTTCGTTAGAAAAATCAAAATTCATATGTTTTATCACCCAACCCGGAGTTACAACTTTTCGTCTTCACAATTTGCATCGGCATATGTCACATACTAACAGGTTGAAGTTATTGGGACAACTTGTGCGCAACCATAACATAATATATAGTCAACTTAAATATTCTTTTAAGAGGTAGTTCCCTAGGAGCCAATAATGACTGAAAAAACCTCCAAGACAGAGATGGCAATAGAGTTGACCGACTACTCTCTTGGCAAGACTGACGAAGAATATCTTCTCGCCGAGCAAAAAGAGTGCACCTTTATTTGGACCAATAAAAAAGGAGAACCCGTGGGGGTAGTGATGACGTTTCTCGCAGCACGGGACAAAATTTGGTTGCTAACAACGGAAAAGCGTGCCCGTGTTACAGCGGTCCGCAGAGACCCAAGAACATGCGTTGTTATTACAAGCGCCGGATTACCGGGCGGAACTGGGAAAACAGTCACATACAAAGGAACCACGCGGGTACACGGGTATGATAATCCAGAATTACAGTGGGTCTATCATGAATATGTCTCCAAGCTAAACGGAGAAAATAATATGGAACGAATAGAATTTTTTAAGGGCATGTTGGCTGTCCCAGAAAGGGTAATATTTGAGTTCACATTCGATAAAAAAATCACATATGATGGAGATAAAATGGCTGCTGAAGTGCCCGGATCTAGTGGGAAGTTTGACGATATGTGGAAATAAGCGTTCATCATATTCAGCAGGTATTATTACCTTAGAGGAAACACCGATGAGTAAATATTACGAAGACCTCGAGCCGGGGCAGCACTATAGGCATGCGGTGACTCGAACTGTCACAGAAGTGGATAACCTGATGTTTACTGTTTTATCCCATAACGACCAGCCACTGCATCTGGATGAAGAATTTGGGAAAAAGACAATGTATGGTTCTCGAATCTGTAATAGTCTATTCACGCTGGCCTTTGTAAATGGTGCAAGTGTTTCAGATCTCACGCTCGGGACCACACTAGGTAACCTTGGATACGAGGAGGTCAGATTTCCTCATCCCGTTCGCATTGGGGATACTCTTCGAAGTGAATCCAAAATTCTATTTAAGAGAGAGAGCAAAAAATATCCCGATGCTGGCATCGTTCTGTTTGAACATATCGGATTCAACCAGCATGAGGAAATCGTGGTGACTGCGAAACGGACTGGGTTAATGATGAAACGCCCTAAGTGATATGATTTGTCAGTCAACGCCAATTTAAGTGTGAGTGAGGGTATAAATATAATGGAAGTAGAACTAATTTTCATGAAAGATTTCCTCCACTTCCCAGAGGGCCCAAGATTTGATGATGAGGGCAACCTTTATTTTGGTGATGCTCTGGATGATGGTTTTTATCGATTTTCAGAAGCAAAGGGAATTAAAAAAATAGACAATTTGGCGTCAGGTGTGGGAGGCGTCGTCATCCACGAAGATGGTGGAGTCATATACTCCGGACGACAAGGTATGATGCATTACCAACCCAAATCGGGAGTCGTCAGCCGAGTCGATGCGCTTTGGGAGACACGGCCTTTAACTGGTGTTAATGATATTGAGGCGGATCGCTTTGGGAACCTCTATGGAGGCACACTCGACTTCGCTGCATTTGAGAGAGGCGTTCCACCTCAGCCGGGATTCTTGTTTCGCCTGGATGTTGACGGAAGCCTTACGCGATTGCGTGATGTGGGAATTTCAAATGGAATTGCATTCTCACCTTTGGGTGACACCATGTATTTTTCGGAGAGTGGAGAAGGCATTTTTAGCTATGATCTGAGTGATTCAGGCAACGTTTCCAATAGGCAATTGTTTGCGGGGCTTGATGATTCAGATGGCGTCGCAGTTGATATAGAGGGTGGATTGTGGGTGGCACGGTACTTAAATAATCACCTTCTGTACTTTAACACTAACGGAGACCTCCTCGAAGAAGTGGTGACTCCATTTGACAATGTAACCAGCGTAACCTTCGGAGGCAAGGATATGAAAGAATTATATATCACCGGAGGCACTCTTGGGGCCAAAGGCAGAGGTGGTGTTGCCAAATTAACTGTGGGAATTGCCGGTATGAAATCGCATAAAACAAGTGTGGCTATTTTAGATAGCAACTAAAACCTTCTGTGTGTAACAATTTTCGGAGCGTGATTTTCAAGTTCCGCTCGGGTGGTTGGTTGGCTATACAAAGAAATCTAATGAGGAGAAATAAAAATGATTTTTATCGGTATACCTAAGTGCACGGTAAATGGTAATTGGTCAGTCCATGAAGAGGGACCAAAGGCATTGATTCGTTTTGCATGTGACGCGGATCGTCTCGGGGCTATGATGCGATAGAACAACTCGCTAATATTAGAGATAACTATATAACGAATGCTGGGGCATAGAGAAAATGATGGCTCGAAAAACGAAAAAATTACTCACCTTTCTCCTGTGTCTGGGCTTCATCCTATTGAACGCATGCGATCGAAAATCTGCTCCGCAATCAACTGTCGAGGCTAGCGTCGAATCATTGGCTATCAATCATCAGTCTGCGGCTGAACTCTATCAAGAGCATTGCGCAGAGTGCCACGAGGGAGGCATCCCCAAGGCACCACATAGTATTACTTTTCATATGATCGGTGCTAGGGCTATTCTCCAATCGATGACAGATGGTGCCATGCAGTTGGCGGCGGAGCCGATGACGACGGAAGATCGTCGCCAACTCGCCGAATACCTAGGCCAAGACTCCCTCGACGGATCAAGTGCACAACCTCTCAAAATGTGCAGCCCAGATGCACTAGCGCTTGATCTGGGGCGCTCACGAAAGTCGTCCAATTGGGGGATTGATCTCCAAAATACGCGTTTTATTCCTGGAGCAGTTGCCGACCTAGGAGCTTCAAATGTCCCAAAATTAAAATTAAAGTGGGCATTCGCCTACCCGAATGCTACCCGCGCTCGCTCACAACCCGTCATCGCCGGCAATACCGTTTTCATGGGCGGTCAGGGTGGCACCATCTATTCTCTGAATCTCGCGTCTGGTTGCGTACGATGGACTTTTGATGCTGATGCAGAGGTCCGTTCGGGCATTACGATCGAAGCTTTACAGGGCGGAGAACGAGGATCTGAGCCCGCTGTGTATTTCGGCGATTTCAACGGCCACGTTTATGCTCTGGACGCGGGCACGGGGTCGCTGCTGTGGAAATCCAGCCTGGAAGACCATGCCAATGTCACAATCACTGGGTCACCCAAGCTACACAAAGATCGCCTCTACGTTCCTATGTCTTCGACAGAATGGGCGTCAGCAGCAATTCCCGACTACGAATGCTGCACGTTCCGCGGTGGCATAGCCGCCTTCGATACCGCCGATGGCCGCATGCTATGGAAGAGCCATACCATCGCCGAGGAGCCGAAGCCGACGGGTACAAAAAACTCAACAGGTGCTGCAACGTGGGCGCCAGCGGGCGCGCCGATATGGGGCAGCCCAACCATAGATGAAAAGCGTAATCTTATTTATGCGGGCACGGGCCAGGCCTATACCTCTCCGGCAGCCACTACCAGCGATTCGATCATCGCCTTCAATCTGGATACCGGAGAAATCGAATGGGTGTGGCAGGCCACGCAGGCTGATGCATGGAACATGTCCTGCTTCATCGGTCGGGCCGACAATTGCCCGGAAGAAGACGGGCCGGATTTCGATTTCGGCGCCCCACCGATACTACTCTCACTTTCCACTGGTCAGGACGTTCTCCTGGCTGGTCAGAAATCAGGATATGTTTATGCGCTGAACCCCGATAAAGAAGGCATGTTGATATGGAAAAAACGGATTGGACTGGGCGGTTTTTCCGGTGGGGTTCATTGGGGCATGGCCGCTGATTCCGACAGCCTGTATGTACCCAATGCAGATACGAATTACATCAATAAGTGGCAAGGAGAAAGAAAGCCTGGGCTTTATGCTTTGAATGCGGCGAATGGCGAGCAGATCTGGTTTACTCCCACGCCGGACGCCTGTTCCGAGGAAGACAAGCCAGCTTGCGATCCCGGTTTGTCAGCCGCGATCTCAGCCATTCCTGGCGCGATTTTTGGCGGTGCATTTGATGGCCACTTGAGAGCCTATCATAGTCAAACGGGCGCTATCCTCTGGGATTTCAATACGGCCCAAAAATTCGAAACCGTGTCGGGGGATATTGCCAAAGGGGGATCGATCGAATCTGATGGACCGGTGGTTGCTAACGGACATGTACTAATCAACTCCGGTTATCTTTATGGTGGTCGCATGGGCGGCAATGTCTTGCTCGCCTTTACCGTCGACGGCAAATAATCTAGGTGCGACTATGAATGACTTATTGCCTGTAATAACTATTTTAGGAGGTACTGGTGATCTAGGTACCGGCTTAGCTAGTAGGTGGATTCAGGCTGGTTACCCGATAGTGCTCGGTTCTCGTAGTCTAGAGAAGGCTGAGACTGCCGTGTCTGATATCAAGAAAATTATGCAGGCAGACGATGTTGATACGGTGGCCCTGTATGCGATGGATAACGCTAAGGCCGCTGCACATGCTGAAATTACTCATTGCTGCTATTAAGATGTCATTAAAATGGTGAGAACAGTCTTTTTTTATATAAAATATCTTAATGGATACATATTTTATTTTATTTCAGGCTCGCCGCTAATTCCCCTCCGGCAATACGCGAAACTGATAAACCAAATCTCACTCATAGTTAATACTTATCATGATAATTTCTGCATGACAGCTGATGAGCCTTAGCTGTCAAATTTATGCATAACCATATTGATAGAAATATTTTACTAATGACCAAAACGTACTTTACATTACTGCCACTTGCAACTTGTTGAGCTCCATAGATCAAGATCTTGTGCATTTCCATCCATTTGCTGATGTAAATGTAAGGTTATGCTTAGCAAAATAAATCAACATTTTTTAATAAGGAGATATCTATGAGTAAGGCAATGCCAACAATCGCAATTCTGGGAGGTACCGGAGCACTCGGAACCGGCCTCGTACGACGATGGACGCTAGCCGGCTACCCGGTCATTATTGGTTCACGGACCCAAGGGAAGGCCGAAATCGCACTCGCTGATTTAGACAGAGTTATGGGTGAGCGGGGCGTGGAGATTTCCGAGGTGCGCGCATTAGAGAATTTGGATGCCGCCAATGCGGCCGATATAGTTGTCCTCACGGTGCCTTTCACTCACCAGAGCAGTACCTTAAAGAGTGTCAGCCCAGCCCTCCAGGGCAAGATTCTCATTGATGTGACCGTGCCCCTGATGCCACCCAAGGTGGGTATCGTACAGCTACCAGCGGAAGGCTCTGCGGGCGCGGGCGCCCAGCAACTTCTTGGCGAGAATGTCCGTGTGGTATCGGCATTTCAAAATGTTGCGGCGCACCACCTACAGGGAGACCACGGCCTGGAGTGTGACGTTCTGGTGTCGGGCAACAGCAAGGAGGCTCGCGCAGAAGTCATTAAATTGGTAGAGGCAGCCGGCATGCGCGGCTTTCACGCAGGGCCCATTGCCAACGCAGCCGGTGCAGAGGCCCTGACCTCAATTATTATCAATATTAACCGGACTCACAACTGTCATGCGGGTATATCGATTACCGGTTTGAATTAGAACTGAATATCGCTATTGAGCGCAATGAAGGATCTATGGTCTTGATCAGGGTTTGAGTTAACATAAAGATGTTAGAGGGCAGGGTTTTACGGCGGGCGTCACGGCCGATCGCAAAGATTATTGAATACAACACAGGTTGCAAATGGTCTAATCTATTGGGTTGTTTGACTGTAAATAATTAAAAAATCGGGTGCTAATCCTCGATTAGAAAATTGATTCAGGAGTTGTCTTTGAATTCAGAGAAAGAATATGGTGCCCAAGAGTCAGTGTGGGCTCTGGTGCCGGTTAAATCGTTATCCTGGGCCAAACGACGGTTAAATTGTTTTTTAGGAGATGACTGTGCAGAGCTTACTAAAGCTATGTTTAAGGACGTCATTGGTGGGTTAAATAGTAGCTCAAAAGTTGGCAACATGGCCGTCGTAACCGCGGACTTAGATATTATTGCGCTAGCCGAGGCGATGGGCGTGTTTGTTATTAAGGAAACACGATCTTTTGGAATGAATATATCGCTGCATAACGGCATAGACGTATTACGTGATCTAGGTGCAGAATGGGTTGGTATATTCCCCGTCGACATTCCTCTTGCTACTGGCGCTGAAATCGATCGATTGATTAGCGTGGTGAATCAGGAATGCTGTAATCTTGGGCGCAAAGTCATAGGTATTACACCCAGTGGAAAGAGAGAAGGTACTAACTTCCTCTATTTTAATACGGCTGAACCCATTTGCCTTAAGTACGGTTCCGATAGCTTTAGTTTGCACCAAGCAATGGCCAGAGAAATCCAGATCACATCCGTTATTGTGGACTCCTATGCTCTGTCAGTAGACTTAGATAAAGAGTCAGACATTGATGAGTTTGTTTCACATGCCATTCAAAATTCGACTTTCCAAAAAACTGAAACCTGGGGTTTTTTGGAAAGGAAAGGTTATATAGATCGCATACAGACTATGGGGCGTCAACATGAACAAATTTGTTAGCTTTACCTCTAATTATGAGCTTCCCGGTACCGAGTATGTATATCATTTAGCCGAAAACCAATCGCTAGAAGAGCTCTGTGACCTGGCCAGTGATTTGCGGGATAAGGGGCATGGCAACATAGTGACCTATTCAAAGAAAGTCTTTATTCCGCTGACTCGTCTGTGCCGGGATGTCTGCCACTATTGTACCTTTGCCACAACACCTAAAAATGTTCTTACACCCTACCTTTCCGTTGATGAGGTTCTTGACATCGCGCGAAAAGGCCAAGAAATGGGCTGCAAAGAAGCGCTCTTTACCTTGGGTGAGAGGCCAGAACTTAGGTACAAAGAGGCACGGGAGGCGTTGGACGAACTTGGCTTTAGCTCAACCTTGGAATATGTTGCTCATATAGCAGGTATTGTCTTAAAAGAGACAGGCTTATTACCGCATATTAATTCGGGCATTATGACCCCCGATGAACTCCTTATGCTGAAAAAGGTGTCAGCATCAATGGGAATGATGCTTGAAAGTTCGTCAGATCGCCTGTGTCAGAAAGGCATGGTGCATTACGGGTCGCCGGACAAAGACCCTGTGTTGCGATTGCGCTCGATTGCGGCTGCGGGAGAGGCAATGGTTCCTTTCACAACGGGTATTTTAATAGGTATTGGTGAAACGCGGCTTGAGCGTTTAGATTCACTGCTCGACCTTAGACGAGTACATCAAAAATATGGTCATATCCAAGAGATTATTGTCCAGAATTTCGTCCCCAAAGACGATTCTAAAATGGCGAAGGTTAGCCCACCCGACCAGAGCGAGCTGTTGTGGACGATAGCGATGGCGCGCATTATATTTGGTTCATCAATGAGTATTCAGGCGCCCCCAAACCTAAACCCTGGCAAGTTGGTTTCGCTAATAGGTGCCGGTATTAATGACTGGGGCGGCGTATCGCCATTGACCCCCGACCATGTCAATCCAGAATCGCCCTGGCCAGAACTAGACGTCTTAGCCAGTGAGACACAAAAAGCAGGCAAGCTGCTGCTGGCGCGAACCACTGTTTATCCATCCCATATCAATCAAAAAGGGGACTGGCTCGACCCAGTGGTGAGAAGGTATATTTTAAAGTGGGTCGACGGATACGGCTTAGCTCGTGAAGATGATTGGCTCAGCGGCAAGTCGGCGTCAGTTCCCCAGTCCTTTGTCAATAACCTGTGTTTCAATGGGTCGGTCAACGATCTAAATGTCACAGCGCCGATTGCGGCTATTTTAGCAACAGCAACCAGCAGCCAGAGCTCTTTGAGCCTCGATGAGATTGCCACGTTGTTTAACGCGCGAGGTAACGACTTTGTGGCGGTGTGTAAAGCCGCTGACAGAGTACGACATCAGGTTTGTGGTGATGAAGTCAGTTATGTGGTCAATCGTAATATTAACTACACCAATATTTGCACCTATTCGTGCAGTTTTTGCGCGTTCTCCAAGGGTAAGAAGGGGACAGATTTCGCCGAGACTCCGTATTTGAAATCTGCAGATCAAGTCGCGGTATTGGCCAAAGAGGCCTGGGATAGAGGAGCGACCGAGGTGTGTCTACAGGGTGGCATACACCCTGACTTTACGGGACAAACCTACCTTGATATCTGCAAGGCGGTCAAAGACCTAGTACCCGAGATACATATTCATGGATTTTCTCCTTTGGAAGTGTCACATGGAGCTGAAACATTAGGGGTGTCTGTTTCTAATTTCTTGAGCCAACTAAAGGATGCGGGCTTGAGTACCTTGCCGGGCACCGCCGCTGAAATCCTGACGGATGAAGTTAGAGCGCTCATTTGCCCCGATAAATTAAATTCAGAACAGTGGCTCTCGGGTATAGAAGAAGCGCACAAACTAGACTTGCCGACGACAGCGACCATTATGTTTGGCCATGTAGATACCTATCAAGACTGGGCTATTCACCTGCAAAAACTCTTGGAACTACAACTTAAAACAGGTGGCTTAACCGAGTTTGTACCTCTGTCGTTTGTGGCCGAAGAAGCGCCTATTTATAAGCGTGGATTATCCCGCTCCGGCCCCACGTTACGAGAGTCCATTTTAATGCACGCTGTTTCAAGATTGGTGTTACATCCTCATGTTAAAAACATTCAAGCATCTTGGGTTAAAATGGGTCTTGAGGGCGTAAACCTGTGCTTGCATGCTGGGGCCAATGATGTCGGTGGTACCCTTATGAATGAAAGTATCACGCGAGCGGCTGGTGCGGCTCATGGTCAAGAAATGACACCTCAGGCGCTAGAGGCGGTGATTATAGGCTGTGGCCGTCAACCCCGTGTGCGCAGAACAAATTATGCTGATGCGGCGCCATCGCATGTGGTTTATCAATCAAATGAGTTGAGAGCGATGCAGCTGTGAGTTCAGTTAAAATCCCCGCCTCCAAACCAAGTCGTTTGGAAATTATTGGTTTGTCTGACGTGCCCTTTATCAACCCGGGCGACGATCTGACCGGTATTATTTTAAATGCTCTTAAACTCAATGATCTTGAGCTGGTTAGCGGTGACATAATCGTTATTGCACAAAAAATAATTTCTAAAGCAGAAGACCGTTGCTTTAACCTCAATGATGTAATTCCAGGTGCTGAAGCGATCGAGTTGGCTGAAGAGGTAGATAAGGATCCTCGTCTAGTCGAGTTGATTTTGTCTGAAACTCGATTCATTGCGCGCACGCGCCCCGGCCTGATAATCGTGGAAAGTAAAACCGGACTCGTGCATGCCAACGCTGGAATTGATCAGTCCAATATAGAGCAGAGTGACACTGCGCCTCGGGCGTTGCTGTTGCCGGTTGATGCAGATCGCAGTGCCGAAACGATACGGTTAGCAATTAAAAAACTCTCTCAGGCTGACGTTGGTGTCATTATTAATGACAGTATGGGTCGGGCATGGCGTCGTGGCACTGTTGGTCATACCATCGGATGTGCTGGGGTCGTTGCGGTGTCTGATCAGATTGGCGATTTAGATTTAAATAGCAGGGTGTTACAAGGGACTGAGGTGGCGTTGGCCGATGAGATAGCGGCTGCGGCGTCCTTCGTTATGGGCCAAGCCAACGAGGGGCGACCAGTAGCCTTAGTCCGTGGTGCCGGCCATATGGTTGGTGGCTCTGATGGTTTTAAGACGTTGTTGCGAGAAGATAACACGGACCTCTTTAAAGACTGGTAGTGTCTTTTTTACTAGCTGGATGTTTAGATAAAACTATGACGCATTATTTAGTGATTACTGGCGGTGTTGGTGGTGCAAAACTCGCTCTGGGCTTGAGTACGATTTTGCCTGCATCTGATGTCACCTTTGCCGTCAATACGGGTGATGATTTTAATCATTTAGGATTTCATATATCGCCAGATATTGACACATTAACCTATACCTTAGCTGGTTTAAATGACATAGATAGAGGTTGGGGTCGGCGAGAGGAAAGTTGGAATTTTTTAAGCACGTTGCGAACACTAGATGAAGAGACATGGTTCCAGTTGGGTGACCGGGACCTAGCTATACATGTTTATAGGACGTCCTTGTTAGCTCAGGGTAAAACGCTGAGTGAGGTGACGAATGTCATTGCTAAAAAGCTTGGCATTAACCATTTTGTCACACCAATGACCGACTCGTCATTGGGAACAGTGGTCGTAACCTCTGACGGAAAGTTGCCTTTTCAAGATTACTTTGTGAAATATCAAGCCAAACCCGTTGTCGAGGCGGTTGAATTTTTCGGTTCTGAGCTTGCTCGTTTGAGTCCTGGAGTGAGTAAGGCGTTGGCCAGTCCGGACTTGCGTGGCGTGATTATTTGCCCGTCTAATCCTTACCTGAGCATAGACCCTATTTTGTCAATTCCAGGATTTCGATGTTCACTGAGCGAAATTACTGTGCCGGTGATCGCGGTATCTCCAATAATAGGGGGTAAGGCGATTAAGGGCCCAACAGAGAAGATAATGAATGAAATGAATCTTAAGGCCGGTTGTTCTTCCCTTAGTGTGGCTCATCATTATCGAGATATTTTGGATGGGTTTATCATTGATACGTTGGATGCCGGACAGTCTGACGATATCGCGGCATTGGGAATAGAGGTATCTGTCGGCGAAACCCTGATGACCTCTCTACAAATAAAACAAGTCTTGGCGCAGCACTGTCTTGCACTAATCGAAAAAATTCAGAGCTAGGCGGATGTCTCCTGATCGCCACTGGAATGCCTATAAAAGCTGTTAAAAGCCTCACGGGAATTCGCTGTCTCAGAGCCTAGAGTTATAACAACGTGGTAGGCCATACAGGTTGTTTTCTATGATAGACGTCTTAATTTGGAATATTAATACTCGCGCGGGCAATACGTTTGTCGACGCCTGTTTACCACATGGCGGTGCTGTGTTATCTACCATTAAAGTCACATGTGTGTTTGCTTTCATACCACTCTCTTCTAGTTAATATACTAGAACAAAATAAACCCCATTTTGAATCGCCACTAGTTCAGTAGACACTTCTCAGCCTCCTTTTTATGCCGTCGCTCGAACTCATGCGGCGACAATAAGTCGTTCGCAGTGTGCCTGCGAACAGAGTTGTAGAACATTTCTATGTAATTGAAAATATCTTGCTTCGCTATTTCTCGCGTCGAGTAAATTCTCTTCTTGATACGCTCTCGCTTCAGTAATTGGAAAAAGCTCTCCGCTACTGCGTTGTCATGACAGTTTCCTCGTCGGCTCATACTGCCTTCGAGGCCATGTTCTTCTAGGAATTCTTGCCATTCATAACCCGTGTATTGACTACCCTGATCCGAATGAACAATGACTCTAGTTTTAGGATTGCGGCTCCATACGGCCATGAGCAGAGCATCGAGAACAAGCTCTTTAACCATTCGAGAATCCATTGACCAACCAATGATCTTGCGCGAGTACAGATCAATAACAACACCCAGGTAGAGCCATCCCTCGCGTGTGCGAATATATGTTATATCGGTTACCCACGATTGATTTGGTTCAGAAGGATTGAACTGGCGAGTAAGCGTATTGGGGGTTACAACATGCACTTCACCTGATCTCTGACGGGGCTTACGATAGCCGACCTGCGCCTTGATACCGTCGTTCCGCATTAACTTGTGAACACGGTTAATACCGCAGCGTTCCCCAAGATCCTGAAGATCTCAATGTATCTTGCGATAGCCATAGACACAACCCGATTCGAGCCATGCTTGCTTAATCAATCCTGGCAGCTTGTTATCCTTGGCGCTGCCGAGCAGACTTGGGTGCACGCAGCCAAGAGTAAAAACCACTCGGATGAAGATCGAACAGTCTACACAGCGACCTAATCGTAAAGTCACCCGCATGCTCTTTGATAAAGGCGCATCTCACTCGGGGTGGCTCGCGAAGTACGCCGCGGCTTTTTTTAAAAGATCGCGCTCCTCGGTTACCCGCTTCAGCTCCTTCTTCAACCGTCGAATCTCATCTGACTCTTGCGAGGCTCGCTGATAATCGTTAGCATCAGGACCATACCTTCTTATCCAACTATATAGACTGTTTGTGGTCGTCCCGAGTCGCTCCGCAACATCATAGGCGCTATAGCCCGTTTCCGTGACTTGCTTAACCGCTTCAATTTTAAACTCTTCGGGGTATCTCTTTCTGCTCATAATTCACCTCACTAATCGCTATTGTGTGCGACTGAAAGGTGTCTAGCAAATTAGTGGCGATTCAAACAACAGCACAGCCAGCGGTATTTGTACCTTTGTTCCGCGCCGCTTTGTAAGGCTTTATGCACCCGCGATCAGACGATAAGGGGAAATCATGTACACGGATCAATACATAGGAAAATTCCATGAAATATCAAGTCTTAGCCTTGAAGCACAATCTGAGATTTTGGAAAAGTCACGATATGAGGTGGTTATGAATTTAGGTTTATCGGGTAAAGCAACACTCTACATGTTTGCATGCTTAATATTTGGATTCTTACCATGTGCTTTACTGGTAATATTTACATCGCTGCATTTTCTAGTGGTAAGTGTGATTTTAGCCTTCAGTATAGGCGGAGCCTTTTTTCTCCATAATTATTTATATAAAGGCTTGTTACATCTAGGATTGGTAAGTGTTCTAAACCAAAGAAATGCTTAACAAAAGTATCGTGAGAGACACCATAACGGCAGCGTTTGTTTCGAGCATTTGACGAGGATTGCAATACCAACCAAAGCAACCAACTTGGCCAAATTAGCTGACTTAAAACACAATAAGATGGCCAAATGGCCAGCTAATGGTGTCATGTACATAAGATAGGTATAAGAGTTTAATGGTGCGGATG
>ENA-UZXC01000914-UZXC01000914.1-metagenome-genome-assembly--contig:-Day-2-25m-contig-914_pt1 | contig 48475 bp, 74 predicted proteins | sample MGYA00260340_ERZ794900 | MGnify/ENA metagenome assembly ERZ794900 | reverse complement strand
GAGGATTTAATAGAGGTAGACGGGGTAGGTACAGGTTTCTTAAAGATGTCTAGAAGAGCGTTAGTTAAATTATGGAACGACGCGGATGCCTATAAAAACGAAGAAACTATTAACGAGTGGGAAAAAATGATATTTGATGTTGTTGTTAGAGATAATATTCTTATAAGTGAAGATTATACTATGTGCAACAAGTGGAGAGACTTAGGAGAAAAGATATGGGTAGATCCCACTATTACTATAAATCATCTCGGTCCTAAGAAATTTATAGGTAACTTTGAAAAATTCTTAAAAAATAGTAATTACAGATAATGTCACAGTTTATAAAGCCAATAGGTGGTACAGAGCTTATGTATAATGAGCTTATGCGGAGAGTAGATAAAAACCTAATTAAAGATATTTCCATCTTCAATTATCTATCTAATGCTGACTTTAATAAGAAAACAGTATACTGGAATCAACTATCATACGACCAAGAAGCAATAAACTTTCTTAATGATACTGGTATGGTTAATCGTATAGATCACTTTGTGTTTGTATCATACTGGCAAGCGGAGATATATAGGAAATTCTTTGATTTACCTGATAGTAAGATAAATGTAATCAAAAATGCTTGTATAGGTGTAGAACCAAAGCTCAAAGGAGATAATAATAAAATTAAAGTATGTTATACATCTACTCCATGGAGAGGTCTGGATATATTACTAGACTCATGGGCTGAGTTAAATCCACAAGCTGAACTTCATATATTCTCAGGGACTAAAATTTATGGTAATGAGTTTTATAAATCCCAGGATGATATACATAAGCATCTATATAATAAATGTAACGACATACCTAATGTAATCTATAGAGATAATATATCAAATGCCGATCTCCGGAAAGAATTACCTTCATTTGATATTCTTGCTTACCCTAATACATTTGAGGAAACATCTTGTATTAGTGTTATTGAGGCTATTAGTGCTGGGCTTCGAGTTGTCTGTTCTTCTTTAGGGGCGCTGCCAGAAACCACAGAAGGTTGGGCGAGAATGTATCCAAGTATAAGAGATAGATCCTTACATGTTAAAACCTTTGCAGGAATTTTAGGAGAAGAAATTGATGCAGTAAGAGAAGGTATATATGATGATCAGTCTAAACTCCAAACTGAAGTATATGCTCCTGCTTGGAACTGGGATGAGAGAATATATGACTGGAAAGAATTTCTTACTGGTGTATAAAAATCTTAAAATATAATTTAAATACACTTTTTTGTTTGAAAATAATAAAGTAAGTAATAAATAATTAAAATTTATATATAAAAATTATGTCAGAAGAAGTTTTAACTCAAGAGGAGATTAGAGGTAGCATTAATGCTGCGTTTGATTCTGTAGGATTAATTAACGGTATTGTTGATGGTACCCAAATGGAAAACGAAACAATCCAAGAAAAAAAAGATACCATTGATCGGAACGTTGGTCATCTAGATATTATGACTGGTAAGGACTGGTTTAATGACGGACTAGAAGAAGGTGAAGCAGATCAGATCACTGCTGCAGTGAGTGCTGGTAATAGTTTTAATGATGCTAATTAATAATCTATTTGATTAATTGAGTGCACCTCGTAATATAATGTATTGCGAGGTTTTTTTATGATTAAAGATATATTTTTTCAAAGTTCGTTACCCAGGTCAGGTTCAACCTTACTACAAAATATAATGGGTCAGAATCCTGAGTTTTATGTGACCCCTACTAGCGGGGTACTTGAGTTATTATTTGCAGCTAGACATAATTATACTGACTCTCTAGAATTTAAAGCTCAAGATGCAGAAGAAATGCATCAAGGCTTTCAAGGATTCTGTAAAGGGGGATTGGAGGGGTTTTATAACTCTATTACTGATAAACCATACATTCTAGATAAATCAAGAGGATGGGGTTACTATCAAGACTTCTTACATTTCTTTTACCCAGACCCTAAGATTGTTTGTATGGTAAGAGACCCTAGAAGCATTCTTAGCTCTATGGAGAAGAACCACCGGAAGAGTCAAGAAAAGAATGATGGTGTAGTCATGGATGGAGATATGACTGGTATTACTGTAGAGCAACGTATAGATACTTGGATACGTAGTCAACCTGTAGGATTGGCGTTTGATAGATTAAAAGATATTATACACAAAGGGAACGATGAATATATACATTTTATAAAGTTTGAAGACCTATGTGCTGATCCCGAGAAAGAAATACATGATCTGTATACTTACTTAGAAGTTGAACAGTATAAACACGACTTTAATAATATAAAACAAATAACAAAAGAAGATGACTCTGTATATGGAATATACGGAGATCATAATATCAGAACCCAGGTAGAGACTATCCCGGAAGACTATAATACTATACTTGGTAAAGATGTATCTGATTGGATAGCTAATAACTATAATTGGTTAATGGAGCGCTTCGATTATTAGTTGAAATCGCAATAGTTATTGTAATTAATTATAAGGTTTTTTATATGTCAGATAAATATGTAGTCTTACACGTTGAGGGTGGTTTGGGTAAAAATATTGCTTCGACTGCGCTATCAGGTCCACTAAAAAAGAAGTATCCAGATCGTAAACTTATTGTTGTTGCTGCTTGGCCTGAAGTTTATCTAAACAACCCTCACGTACATAGAGTATATAGAGTCGGGGCCACTCCTTACTTCTATGATGATTACATTAAAGATAGAGATACAATCGTACTACGTAAAGAGCCTTATTTTGAGAACGATCATATTATGCGTAAGACACCTTTAATGGTTACATGGTTTAACATGTATAACTTACCATATAAGCCTGGGCAAGACCATCCTATTCTTCCTATGAACATGCTTCAAGCAGGTAATATCAATAAATGGAAGCGGAATAAGCCAGTTCTTCTTATTCACTCTAATGGAGGACCGTTCGACGAGAAGACTCAACCAAATGCATATTCATGGACTAGAGATATGCCACCACAGGTAGCGTTTGATATTGCTAATAAATATAAGAAGGATTACCACATCATTCAGTTGTGTAGAAATAATTCTCTTAAGATTGAAGGAGCAGAGATAATTAGTACCCCTATGTCTAACTATGAACTATTTGCTTTATTAGTTGCTAGTAAAAAAAGAGTGCTTATTGACTCTTGTTTACAACACGCCGCAGCAGCATATAAGTTAGCTTCTACAGTATTATGGATAGGTACATCTCCTAAGATGTTTGGGTATGATTTACATAATAATATTGTAGCGAAATCACCATCTAACGTTGTAAAGAATATTGATGCATATATATTTGATTATGACTTTAATGGTTTGTTACATCAGTGTCCTTATTCAGATCAAACTAAAATGTTTGACATGAATTCTATATATAAGTCTATTCAGAAAAACTAAGTGCTTGGTTCTTGAACCATGTGATTAATGTATAAATAATCATATGGCAGGTTATTATCAAATATGTCCTAATATCAGCTTAAGTGGCCTTGATGGTGATGCTGGTATACTCTGGGGCCAGAAAAGTGAAGACTTTGGTTTTTTCTGTAGCGCTATATACTTAAATAGCTCCAGTCAATTAGAGTTAAGCGGATGTAGTACAACAATTAATAGTACTTCAGGCGATAATTTATTTACTATCCAATCTCCTTCTGGTGTAGCTCTTACTTTAAAAGCTAATGACTCTACAGAGGACATTACTAGACCAGAAATGACTCTATATGGTGACCTCAGTGTTACTGGATGTATCTATGGTACATCAGAGGATACATTTGTTACCGGTGGTAGCTTTAATAACAGCACAAATAACATAACATTGTGTCGAAATGATGACTGTACTGTAGATATAAATGTTAATAGCTACGATTATGATTGCTTAGTTAATAAACCAAATCACGATAACTTAACAGGTTTTGTTGCTAATGAGCATATAGACCATAGTAGTGTTACCTTTACAGCAGCTAATGGTATCGGTGGTGGAGGAGATATTTCTTCATCAAGGTGTTTTGAGTTAACTGGTAATGCTCTTAACCTTCATAACTTATCTCATACTAATAATAGTTTAATCGCTAAAGACTCTACCGGTACTTTAGTGAACTTAGCTTCATCTTCTTTTGTTGATGTTACCGGAGATACCATGACCGGTGATTTAGTAGTACAAGGGAACTTAACTGTCCAAGGTACCACAACAACTCTTAATACTGAGGTATGCACTACTAGTGCAATAGAGATAACTAATCTAGGTACTGGACCAGCTCTAGTAGTGAATCAGTGCGGAGTACAACCAGTAGTTAATTTCGTAGATTATGATGGTAACTGTGCTAATTCCGTATTTTATATAGAGAATGGAGGTAACACAGGACTTGGTATTACTGATCCAAATGAAAAATTATCAGTTGTTGGGAATATTAGCGCTAGTGGTATTATATGCGCTGGTACAAATTGTAGTACTCAATGGACCGAGGCTTATAATAATTATATATGTGACGTAGGAGTAACTGGAACTACAACAAAGACTATTACTCTTACTCAAAATGATGGTGGAACTGTAACAAATACATTTACAGATAATGATACCATATATGATCCATGGACATTAAGTGCGAGTGATACTGCTGGTTGTTTCACTGTAGGATCAGGTGCAGCTGTCTCGCTTGCTGGAGGCACAAATATAGATATATGTCGTACCAGTGGTACGATAACTATTGATAATACTTTAGCTCAAGCTACTAATAGTGCATTAGGTTTAGTAAAGATAGGTTACACAGAAAGTGGTAAAAATTATCCTGTAGAGTTATCATCAGGCCAGATGTTTGTTAACGTACCATGGACTGATGCTGTTAATGATCCATGGACATTAAGCGCGAGTGATACTGCTGGTTGTTTCTCTGTAGGATCTGGTGCAGCTGTCTCGCTTGCAGGTGGTACAAATATAGATATATGTCGCGCGAATGGAGTGGTGACTATTGATAATACTTTAGCTCAAGCTACCAATTCTACGCTGGGGTTAGTCAAAACAGGGTATACTGAAAATGGTAAAAATTACCCTGTAGAGTTATCATCGAGTCAGATGTATGTTAATATACCATGGACTGATAATAATGATGATACAACATACTCTATATCAGCAGCAGGTAATAGTAGTAGCGCTTGTTTGGTACTAAACCCTAGTACAGGGTCTGATGATTGCGTTGTATTCGCAGGAGGTAATTGCATATCAGTCGCGCGTACTAACGCAGATACTATAACACTCAATCATTCCGATACATCTACCTTATCAGGGGATTATAATAACACTGGAAATACTTTCATTCAATCAGTTCAAGTAGATGCATATGGTCATATTACAAATATAACTACTGGTACTGCTACAGATGGCGCGTCTGCTATAAACATTAATAATACCAGTATTACATTATCTGCAGGTAGCGGGTTAACAGATGGTGGCGTCTTTTCTACAAATCAAAGTAACATCGAGACAATAACAATGCATGTTGGGGTTGGATCATATCTATGTACCAATACTGATTCTATAGATGTTATTGAGGCATGCGCCGCACTTTGGGCTGCTAATGACAATACAACATACTCTGATGGTAGTGGTATTGATTTATCAGGAACAACATTTAGCCATGAAGATACTTCAACTCAAGCTAATGTAACAAATACAGGTAATGATTTTATAAAGTCAATTTCTGTAGACACATTTGGTCATATTACATCTATATCGAGCGGTACTGCACTATCTGGAGCCTCAGCGTCTCATCCAACTCAATCAGCGATAATTTGTAATTTATCTAATGGTAATGTATTACAAGATATAACAGTTAATACATTAGGCCATGTTACATCAGTAGGTCCTATAGATCTTGATAGTCGATATTATACAGAAACAGAGGTTGATGCTTTTAATTTCTGTCAAGGCCATACTCATACTGAATATGATAGTTGTGCAGAAGAACATACTCAAACTACCGTCGCGTCAAATAGCGCTAATTGGAATAATGCATATACGAATGTAGCGGCAAATAGCGCTAATTGGGATAGTTGCGCAGAGCAAAATCATACACATGCAATTGCTTGTGTGACTGGTCTACAAACTGCTCTAGATAGCAAACAATCTACTCTTTCACAAGCGACAACAGCAGCACTGGGTATAGTAGAACTTGCTACAAACGCAGAAGTAACAACAGGTACTGATTCTGATAGAGTAATAACCCCGTCAAATTTAACGAGTATAACTAAGCTTGGTATAATAGGAGTAGGTACATGGCAAGGAACTGCAATCGCGGATAATTATATTAATTCTGCTTCTAATTGGAACTCATGCGCTACATCTGGTCATGTCCACTCTCAATACTTATTAAACAATACTGATGACGAATTTGATGGTAACTTAACCGTTACAGGTAATGTTACTGCAACAGAATTATACGATAGTACAAGTAATAGCGCTCAATGGAAAGAAGCTTATAATAATTATATATGCGATATAGGAGTAACTGGAACTACAACAAAGACCATTACTCTCACTCAAAATGATGGTGACACTATAACAGATACATTTACAGATAATGATACTATATATGATCCATGGACATTAAGCGCAAGTAATACTGCAGGTTGTTTCACTGTGAGTTCAGGAGTGGGAGTAACACTCGCGGGTGGAACAAATATAGATGTTTGTCGTAATAGTGGGGTAATAACTATTGATAATACTCTAGCTCAAGCTACTAATTCTACATTAGGTCTTGTAAAGATAGGTTATACTGAAAGTGGTAAAAATTATCCCGTAGAGTTATCTTCTGGTCAGATGTTTGTTAATGTACCATGGATTGATAATAATGATGATACAACATATTCTATTAATGCTGCGGGTAATAGTAGTAGCGCTTGTTTGGTACTAAACCCTAGTACAGGGTCTGATGATTGCGTTGTATTCGCAGGAGGTAATTGCATATCAGTCGCGCGTACTAACGCAGATACTATAACAATTAATCATTCCGATACATCTACCCTTGATGGAAATTATAATAACACTGGTAATACCTTTATTCAATCTCTCTCAGTAGATGCGTATGGCCATATTCAAAATATAACTACTGGTACTGCTACAGATGGCGCGTCTGCTATAAACATTAATAATACCAGTATTACATTATCTGCTGGAGATGGCTTAACGGATGGAGGAGCTTTTTCTACAAATCAAAGTAACATCGAGACAATAACAATGCATGTTGGGGTTGGGTCATATCTATGCGTTAATACAGACTCTATAGATGTTATCGAAGCGTGTGCTGCGTTATGGACAGCTAATGATAATACAAATAATTATTTAACAGGTGGTTCTTTTAATGAGGATCAGCTTACGCTAGGGGTTAAGGACCTTACTAATGTAACTGTAGATTTAAGTGGATATAATTATAATTGCCTAACAAACAAACCTACAATAGGTTCAGGTTCAGTTACAAGTGTTAGTTTAACCGCGGGTAGTTTGATTGATATTGTCGGTGGTCCTATAACTACATCTGGTAATATAGGAGTTCATGTAGACTTAACCGAACTACCTGATATGACAGGTGATATGACTTGTACTGAGGATGAGTTAGTTGTACTTGATAACTCTGTACAAAAACGTAAGTCAATAAATGAAATTAAATTGAGTTGTTTTTGTAATGATAGTCAGTGGACATCATGTCAAGGAGATATAACAGAAGTCGTTGCTGGTACAGAATTAAGCGGAGGGGGAACAGCTGGATCGGTTACTATAAACCATAATAATATATCTAGAGGAAACACTATATCAGGTTGCACTGTATGTCATTTAGGTTCATTTACAGTTGTTGATAGTGTATCCTCTAATGCTAGAGGTCATATAACAGGAATTAACACTAAGACAGTTACAATATCAGCAGATAGTGGTGGTGGTGGTGGTGCAGGTATAGCTACCTCAACAAGTCTTGGTCTAGTTAAACTAGCAAGTGATACAACTCAGACTGTGGCGTTCAATACAGTCTCATCAACCGCTAATAGAACATATGGTTTACAGTTTAATAGCTCAAATCAACTTGTAGTTAATGTACCATGGTCTGATACTAATGACAACACAACATATAGTCAGGCTACAACGTCAGCGCTAGGTTTGGTTGAACTAGCTACTGGAACTGAAGTAGGCATAGGTAGTGATGCTAATAGAGCAATAACACCATCAAATCTAACAAGTATAACTAAACTAGGTACAATAGGAACAGGTACATGGCAAGGTACTGCAATCGCGGATGCTTATATTGCTTCTGCGTCTAATTGGAACTCATGCGCTACATCTGGTCATGGCCATTCTCAATACTTATTAAACAACGCCGATGATGAATTTGATGGCAACTTAACCGTTACAGGTAATGTTACTGCAGCGCAATTATACGAAGGCAGTAATAGAGTATGTACATCATCTTATCCTACAGTAAGTAATGCTACTATATATATTTCAGGTGGTACAGCATTAGGTGGTGGTGGTGACTTTACTCTTAATCAAAGTGGTAATGAGACTATAACAATTAATCATGATAGTGTTACTAGAACAAATAATTCTAGTTCATCTAGTCCTGGTTATGCAGGTACATTTACAACTATAGATAGTATTACTTCAAGCGCGCAAGGTCATATAACAGCTGTAAATACAAAGACAGTAACACTACCATCTGCAGATGATACTAACACAACTTATACTCTTAATGCTATAGATGGATCTGGAGATGTTACGATAAGACTTACTGGTTCTGATAGTACTAATGATGATGTTGTATTATGCGGTAGTAGTGGAGTATCGATTAATAGTTCCGGAGATGTTATAACAATAGCTGGTCCGAACTTAAGTTCATATTGTCAGACTCATACACATTCTCAATACTTATTAAACAACGCCGATGATGAATTTGATGGTAACTTAACTGTTACAGGTAATGTTACTGCAGCGCAATTATATGAAGGTAGTAATAGAGTATGTACATCATCTTATCCTACAGTAAGTAATGCTACTATATATATTTCAGGTGGTACAGCATTAGGTGGAGGAGGAGACTTTACTCTCAATCAAAGTGGTAATGAGACTATAACAATTAACCATGATAGTGTTACTAGAACAAATACTTCTAATTCAAATAGCCCTGGTTATGCAGGTACATTTACAACTATAGATAGTATTACTTCTAGCGCACAAGGTCATATAACAGCTGTAAATACAAAGACAGTAACATTACCATCTGCAGATGATACTAACACAACTTATACTCTCAATGCTATAGATGGGTCCGGAGATGTAACAATAAGACTTACAGGTACTGATAGTAGTACTGATGATGTTATATTATGCGGTAGTAGTGGTGTATCGATTAACAGTTCTGGAGATATTGTAACAATTGCTGGTCCGAATTTAAGTTCATATTGTCAGACTCATACTCATTCTGAGTATGATAGTTGCGCTACATCTAATCATGTCCATTCTCAATACTTATTAGATACAACAGATACATTGACAGGTAACTTAACTGTTACAGGTAATGTTACTGCAGCGCAATTATATGAAGGTAGTAATAGAGTCTGTACATCATCTTATCCTACGGTACCTGGAGCAGCGACTGCATCTGATTTGGGTCTAGTAAAGATAGGATATATAGAGAACAATAAAAATTACCCTGTAGAGTTATCTTCTGAAAAAATGTATGTTAATGTACCATGGACTGATAATAACACAACATATACGCAAGGATTAACTACAGAGACTGATGGTGTAAAGATTTTATTAACACCTAGTACTGGTACAGCGACATCATATTGTATAATTGGAGCTAATGATACTACTGTCTCTGTAACTGGCAGTGTTATTACTATTGATACAGATATAGATCTTAGTAACTATGCTACTACCAGTCATAATCATACATTAGATGGTTTAAGTAACGTTACTATAACTTCTAACTCTAATGGGGAAATTTTAAAATGGAGTGGATCTGAGTGGGTAAACAATACACTAACTGAAGCCGGTATACAATCTACTCTTAATTTTGGTATAGCTAATACTAATGCAGTCAGTATTAATAGTACATCTGTCGCAGATAATGAATATGCGAGGTTTACAGCTAGTGGTCTAGAAAGTAGAAGCGTATCAGAAGTTATATCTGATCTTTCAGTTTTAAAAAATACAACAGATACATTGACAGGTAACTTAACTGTTACAGGTAATGTTACTGCAGCGCAATTATACGAAGGCAGTAATAGAGTATGTACAGATGATTATCCTACAGTAAGTAATGCTACTATATGTATTTCAGGTGGTACAGCATTAGGCGGAGGAGGAGACTTTACTCTCAACCAAAGTGGTAATGAGACTATAACAATTAATCATGATAGTGTTACTAGAACAAATAATTCTAGTTCATCTAGTCCTGGTTATGCAGGTACATTTACAACTATAGATAGTATTACTTCTAGCGCACAAGGTCATATAACAGCTGTAAATACAAAGACAGTAACATTACCATCTGTAGATGATACCAACACAACTTATACTCTTAATGCTATAGATGGCTCCGGAGACGTGACAATAAGACTTACCGGTACTGATAGTACTGATGATGATGTTATATTATGCGGTAGTAGTGGAGTCTCAATTAACAGTTCCGGAGATGTTATAACAATAGCTGGTCCGAATTTAAGTTCATATTGTCAGACTCATACTCATACTGAGTACGCTAGTTGCGCTGAAGGACATACTCAAACTACTGTCGCGTCAAATAGCGCTAATTGGAATAATGCATATACGAATGTAGCGGCAAATAGCGCTAATTGGGATAGTTGCGCCACAGCAGCTAATATAACAAGTTTAACAAATTCATTAGCTTCTAAGCAAGATTCTCTTAATTTTGGTATAGAAAACGAAAATGCGGTTTGTATTATAGCGAATGATGTTGAGGAAGGGGATTACGCGAAGTTCGGGTTAGGGGGATTGGTCGGACAATCTATATCCCAATTAAAAACTGATATTGGAGTAGGAGACGATGCGCTCACGTCAAATGACTTTACCGATACTCTTAAGGCAAAACTAGATAATATAGCCGCTAATGCTAACAACTACTCTTTACCAGTAGCGGAAGCAGCAGTATTAGGTGGTATTGAACTAGCAAGTGATACAGATCAGGCTGAAGCTGCCAATGATGTAACAGCAGTAGCTGGTAGAACATATGGAATCCAGCTAAATTCTGCTAACCAAGCAGTTGTTAATGTACCATGGGATACAATTACACCTGACGTCACCGCGACAAATGATGGCGCAAAGTTACAATATACGGGTATTGGTGGTGGTCAGGTTGGAGTTGGTTCTACATGTGATATTGAAATAAAAGGAACTGGGGCTACAACTGTTGATTCTGACGGTACTAGTATAACTATCAGTTCAACAGATAATAATGATAACACGACATATTCTATAGCAGCAGTAGATGTTTCTGGTACTACATCCGCTAAGTTAAGACTTTCAAGCTTATCACCATCAGGGACTGATGATGTTACTTTTGTAGTTGGACAGAATTTAACTATTCAAAGCGGAGATGCAAACACAATTACAATTACAGGTCCGGATTTAAGTTCATATTGTACATCTAATATAACATATAGTCAAGCTTCAAATTCTACTCTAGGTCTTGTAAAGATAGGTTATACAGAAAATGATAAAAATTATCCTGTAGAGTTATCTTCTGAAAAAATGTATGTTAATGTACCATGGACTGATAATAATACAACATACAGTGCTGCTACAACGTCAACGCTGGGTTTAGTAAAACTAGAAAGTGGATCTGTACAATCTTGCGCTGCTAATACTATTACAGAAACAAGTGGAAGAACATATGGAGTACAGTTTAATAGCTCAAATCAACTTGTAGTTAATGTACCATGGTCTGATGATAATACAACATATAGTCAAGCTACAACGATAGATTTAGGTTTGGTTGAGTTAGCTACTAACGCAGAAGTAACAACAGGTACTGATTCTAATAAAGCAATAACACCATCAAATCTAACAAGTATAACTAAACTAGGTACAATAGAAACAGGTGAATGGGAAGGTACTGCTATAGCAGATGCTCATATAGCTTCTGCGTCTAATTGGAATAATGCATATACAAATGTAGCGGCAAATAGCGCTAATTGGAATGATTGCGCTACTGATGATCATGAACATACTCAATACTTATTAAACAACGCCGATGATGAATTTGATGGCAGCTTAACTGTTACAGGTAATGTATCTGCAGCACAATTATATGAAGGTAGTGATAGAGTTTGCACTGATGCATATCCAACGGTACCTGTAGCAGCGACTGCAGGTAATTTAGGTACTGTTAAACTTGCGAGTAATAATAATGCTGGTGCTTTTGCGATATCAACAACTTCTAATAGAACATATGGTGTACAGTTTAATGATGATACAAATCAACAACTTGTAGTTAATGTACCATGGACAGATAATAATACAACAGTTACTCCTGAAGTTGTTGATACTACTAATGGAGCGGGTATAAAAATTTCTGGAATGGTAGGGGTAGGTAGTGAATGTACTATTGATATAGTAGGAGTAGATGATATGGATGTCAATGTATCTGCGACAGAGGGTACATTAGAAATTTCATCTACAAAAGCTACAAATACAGAGACATCCGCTGGTGCAATATCTACGAGGTCATTAACCCCAGCAAATTTGACGAGTATAACTAAACTAGGTACAATAGAAACAGGTGTATGGGGAGGTACTGCTATAGCAGATGCTCATATAGCTTCTGCGTCTAATTGGAATAATGCATATACGAATGTAGCGGCAAATAGCGCTAATTGGAATGATTGCGCTACTGATGATCATGTCCATTCTCAATACTTAGTAAATAATGCTGATAATACATTGACAGGTAACTTAACTGTTATAGGTAATGTATCTGCAGCACAATTATATGAAGGTAGTAACAGAGTTTGTACATCAGCTTATCCAACGGTACCTGGAGCAGCTACTGACGCAGCGCTAGGTTTAGTAAAACTAGAAAGTGCATCTGTACAATCTTGCGTTGCTAATGCTATTACAGAAACCGCTAATAGAACATATGGTTTACAGTTTAATAGCTCAAATCAACTTGTAGTTAATGTACCATGGTCTGATAATAATACAAACTACTATGCTAATAGTTTATCTTTTAGTAATGGTACATTAACAGTAGGTAGGTCTGTTCTATCTGACTTAACAGTTTCTCTTGATGGTAGGTACTGTACATCTAACACAAACAACTATGCTAATAGTGCATCATTTAATTCTAGTGATGGTAATTTAACGATAGGTAGATCTGGTAGTCTATCTAACCTAATAGTTTGTTTGGATGGTAGGTACTGTACGTCTGATACTAATGACGACACAACATACTCTGCTGGTGATGGTATTGGCTTAACAGATACAACCTTTAGTGTAGCGGGTGGTACTGGGCTTACACAAGAAACTTCCGGACTATGTATTACTACTGCATGTCGGACAGCTATAGCCAATGGAGATACAGCGCATGGATGGGGTAACCATGCAAGCGCTAATTATTTAACTGAACATCCAGATACTAATACTGCAATTAGTTCAAGTACTACATTTGGCGGGCAAACTGGCGCTATCGCCAGGCCTGGTAAAGGTATATGCTATATTACTACAGATAGTAACGGACATATGACTGCTATAGGATTTACAAATGAGTTATGTACTTACCACCCTAATACATCAAACCTTGACGGGATCCAAGAAGATACAGGGGATACAGCAATTAATAGTATAACTCTTGATAGTAATGGTCATGTACTGAACGTCTCTCATATTGGAATCACAACATCATCAGATTATAGAGCTAAAACATGTATAGAACAATATGTAGCAGGTTATGAATCTGTTAAGAATGTGGATACATATGAATATATATTCAAAGATGATGATGACGAGAAACAGCATATTGGTATGATGGCGCATGAACTACAGGAGAATGGAGTAGTGTATGGTGTATCTGGATACAAAGATGAAGTAGATGAAGATGGTAATCCAGTTTTACAGAAAGTTAATTTACAAAAGCTTGTTCCTACTTTATGGTCTGCTCTCAAGACAGCTATAAATAAGATAGAAGATTTAGAATCAAGAATTGATAAAATGGAGTTGCAATCTGATACATAGTATATTAATATCTATATATGGATCCGATTCAAGCAATTAATGTATTGAGCCAAGTGGTTAAAACCGCAAGGCTACCCTATAATGAACATGTTGTTCTTGAACGTTGTGTAGATATCCTAACTCAATCTATTCAAGGTGAGAGTGGAGATGGTCCCCTTCAAAGCGACGGGGCACCTGTAACGTTTGAAGAACCTGAACCAGTAGCGGAGCTCGTCTCAAGCCCTGCTCCTACGACTAAAAGTAAAGCTCGAGCTCGAGCTCAGAAAGGTGGAAAGTAATAATATGTCCGAAGAAGAAAATAAACAACCAGAACAAACTGAAATTAACCTAGACGAACTACAACCCGATCAGGCATTACAGTTTCTATCTTCTGCAGTAAGGCGACTTCCTTTTACATATAACGAACATGTACAGTTCGAACAATGTAGGAGATCAGTCGCTGAAGCAATTCCTGCTTAGTTATAACTCCTTAGGGAGGTTTTTATATTATAAGCTTATCACGGACCCGTACATTATAGTACGGGTCTCTTTTTCTTTTTACGAAAGAGGCGTTATAATTATTTTTAACTATACTCTCCCAAACCCCTATACTCATTTCATTTAATGATGTAGATGATCTAAACTCCATACATCCCAACTCAAAGCATTTTTTAATAGTTTCTATATAAAACTTATATCCTAGTCCTATACCTCTTATATTCTCGTCGAGCTCGCTTTGAGAAACAGTGTATACACGCGTTTTACCTTCTTTGGTAGTATCACCTTTAATCTCACCACACTTCTTATGGAGCGTTAGGTTATGAAGGGTAGAAATAAAAAGACAGTTATGGTGATCGATACTTAAACTAACATCAAAAGAGAGCTCAGCTTTTATCATACAAAAAATATTTATCAATCATTCACTTGCCTTCTACGGGATATAGTTTAATATTTAAATATGAAATTTGTTAGTTATATACTTATATGCTGTATGCTTTGTTCGTGTGCATCGGGTATAAAAGTTATAAGACCTACAAAGATAGGGGATCACAAAAATTATAATACACCTACAAGTTTATCATCAGAGCTAGAAGGAGAATCTTCGGAAAAAAAAACGAGATAACCAGCGAGATATTTTACAATATGGACCCACTAGCAGTAAGATTCTTTTACATAATAATATCTCAATCTCTAATTATACTATTCCTAAGTTTTATAGTATTCAGAAGAAATAAATATATAGATAATAATATTTTCCGTGAAAAAGATTTTTAATGAACCAGAGCTTGAATTTAACCATAAATCATTGTATATAATAGGGAAGGTATTATGGTCTATAAAGAACTTTTGGAAATTCTTGAAGAAATGTCTGACTCGGAATTAGATAGAAATATTATAATTGAATCAGAATTAATTGGTTTAACTAAGGATGTTGAATTTGATAAAAAATCACTTACAATAATAGCGTATGAACAATGAGGAGGAATTAGATAAGACATGGTTTGTTGATTTAGATGGTACAGTTTTAAAACATCGTACTAATAATGAAATAGATAATTTTATTAATAAATATGGAGAAAAATCTCACTTAGAGGAAATACCATTAGTTGATCGTATACGTTTTTTTAGAAATTTACCTAAGAGTGATAGTATTATTGTTACTACAGCAAGGATGAACCATCAAAGAGAACATACTATACGAACATTAAATCACTGGAAGATGCCGTATAACGATCTTATATTTGATATATCTTCTGGTCCGAGGATTGTAGTCAATGATATTAAACCACCGTTAACAGCGGGTAATAAACATTATTTAGATACTGCGTATGCTTTAAATGTTGATAGGGATATAAGTTTAGTTAATAATTCTGATGGGTGTGATATTGAATATACTTATAGGGGCCTACAAAGTAAAATTAAACATCAAGTAACAGGTACAGCTCAAGAAAAACAACTTATTCAAGAGCTAGTCAGATAGCGTACAACAAACGTAATTAAAGCTCCTATAATAACCCCGCCAAGAGTGGCATATAGTGTTAGTTTAGTTGACTCAGTAGCATGTTTAATTTCAAGTCTATTAAGATTATTCTTAATATCTTCTATATCGCTATTGAGTCTACTTAATTCATTTAGTACGAGTCTTCTCCACTCGCCCCAGGAACCGTTTTCTAATTTGTTTGGATCTAAATCACTCATCAGGAATAAGGGTTATCTTTTTATGTATAAGTTTACCTCTTCTAGTTAGTTCACTTTGTTTAATTATAAAGCTAGTATTATTATTATTGATTTTTAATGATATTTTTTTCTGTTGTATATTCAAAACATCTAATCCTAATATCCTCTTCAATCCTTTATTATTAATTTCCTCTAAATTATAACCAAATAGGTTAGTAAAAAATTCATTACACCACTTAATTCTACCTGCTTCTGATACTAAAAGTATAGCATATTCAGCTTTAATCACATAATCAATAAATTCATTCTCTTGAACTTCTAATTGATCTGTTAAAACTTTTAATTTTTGCAGATTGTTCATTTAAATATTTATATGAAACATGAGTTTTTTATTACATCATTAAAAGAGATGGATGATATCTATCAGTTGATTACATTACTAAAACAAGATAATTGGGTAACTGAGGGTGAACCTCCTACTATAGTAGTATGCTCACCTGAGTATAGCTCTATAATATGTCAGATATTATCTCATAAATTAAGCTATTTAAATAAACATGTACCACTTGATTTAGAATTTCTCGATATGCCTTATCCAGGTGGAGAAGAGTTTAGCGATGAAGAGTATAAGAAGCATATTAAAGAGTTTGCTAATGGGTTTAGAAACGAGGATAGTAAGCTTCTCTTTATTGACTCAGGGGTACTTAGAGGTAAAAACTTTACTACATTAAAGACTGAGCTAGAACAATATATAGATAGCTCTTTAATGAAATTCGGCTGCTTATACAAACAAAGTAATAGTATATTCAAACCAGACTATTGTGTAGAAACCTTTAACTTCGAGCAGCAAGGTGGTTTAACTTTCTGGTGGGAAGATCCAAACAATCCCTACTGGGGATGGTAGTTGCACTATATCAGATTAAATATATAATATTGACAATGAAATTAATGATAGATACAATTAAAGAGGCTATTGATATTTATTCTGCCGAGAGTCCTCAAGTAAATTTGGACGCTCCTGCATCGCGAGAGAGTTTAGCTGAATTTATTGATAAGTATATCTTAGATGAGTTTGAAGATGATCCACAAGAAGAGGAAGATTGTTGTGGCAATGATTGCGGATGTCATTAATATATAGATATGAAGAGGATTTTAAAGGATGTTTTTTACGATGAGTTTTGGATAGTAATAGGAATTTACGTTTTATCTCAAATTTATCTTTAATTAAAGCCAGTGTGGTGAAATTGGCAAACACAACAGACTTAAAATCTGTCGCCCTTCTAAGGCTTGTCGGTTCGAGTCCGACCACTGGTACCATTTAATTAAAGGTATAAATATCTTTATGAAATTTAATCAACACGTTATTCTAAAACACAAGCACGGTATTACTGCTCAGTGGATGTCTGATGACTGGACTCAAATGTCCGTCGCAACATATCAGCAAATTGAAATTAAAGCAACTAAATCTAATCCAGATCCAGATGCAAGTAATGAAGAGGTTATTATTAAAAAATGGGCTTTAGCTAATTGCTCTGGCCCATGGACAGGTCTTAGTGAAGATGGAAAAGGCCTTACAGTTATACCTGGTCATGAAGAGTCGAGAAATAAAATAGCTGGTGAAGCTAGTTTGTTGTTGACGTTATTCGGAGCATATATTGGAGGTAAGAAACCATTTGAGAATTTATGGACAGGTGCTACAATAGGATTTGAGGATTTCTGGCCTGAAGATCGTGTAGGTTAATCACTCTAGAGTAGCTCAATTGGTAGAGCACGAAGCTGTTAACTTTGATGTTGCTGGTTCGAGTCCAGCCTCTAGAGCCAAGCCAGCTTAGCTCAGCGGTAGAGCAACGGTTTTGTAAACCGTCGGTCGTCGGTTCGATACCGACAGCTGGCTCCATATACCTAGTCGTTTAGTACAACAGTAGTTAATTTGAGTGTATAGCCCAGGGCGCACTATAAAGATACCTGGGTACAGTCCCTATCGTCTAATGGTTAGGACACTGCCCTTTCACGGCGGCGATCTCGGTTCAAATCCGAGTAGGGATACCAGTTAAAATTATAGAAATAAATAAATATTATGGAAACAAAAAAAGTATTATTATGGTGGGTTGTCTACAATATTGTAGGCACTTTAGTAGGCGCGGGTGTTGGATTTATAGGAGGCCTCATTGGAGGTATCATAGCAGCTATATCAGGAGCTCCTGAAGGATTTGAAACTTTAATAATGGTTCCCATTGTTATTGGAGCGCTAATTTCTAACTTCTTCGTCTTTAAATGGGCTGTTAGTAAATTACTTAATAGTACAACAGAGTAATAAGTTATAGGTAGGATACCCAAGCGGCCAACGGGGGCAGACTGTAAATCTGCTGGCTTAGCCTTCACAGGTTCGAATCCTGTTCCTACCACCACTTAACAAGGGCCTTTAGCTCAGCTGGTTAGAGCAACCGACTCATAATCGGTAGGTCGTAGGTTCAAGCCCTACAAGGCCCACCAATTTATGGCACCAAGAATATCAGCAATTGATTTATTAAAATTAACCGAAGAGGAATTATTATTTCTTTACGGGTTTATTATTGTCTTCTTAGAGTTAGACGCTATACTTATCAAATCAATAAAAAAACATATGCTCTTATATCATTTAAAACATTATAAGCACGAAAAATTAGATGATATAAGACTTTCAATTATTGATAAACTCAAATAACAACATTAGGTACACTATTTAATATGAACCCCAAACCTGAAATAAAAATTATTAATATAACTGATAATCCTGATGGTGGGGCATCTATTGTATTTGAGACTAACGATGAATTTGATCAAATGTACCTTAAGAAGACCAATAAAAAGCGGTTAACAGAAAAAGGTTTAGGTAACTACATTACGGAAATACTTACAAAGGCTTTTGAAAATAAAGATGGATTTTCTTTTGAAAGAAAATAAATAAAATATGGCTCACTTAATTAAACTCACAGACTATCAAACCACAGAGACAGTTTTATATAATCTAGATACTGTTGTATCAATTGAAACAGTAAAGGATGCAACAGTTATAACTACTAGGTGGGGGAGAAATCAAGTCAAAGAATCTCTTGATTATATTCTAGAAACATCTAGGAATAATATTATTCATGCATCCAATAACATATAAACAATCCGGAGTTGATGTAGAGAAGACAGATAACCTTCTTAAAGATATTTCACATTACGTATCAGATACAAAAGGCTTTGGAGGCCTATATGAAGATAAGAAGCATTACCTTGTAGGTGCTACAGACGGAGTAGGAACTAAAATTATATTAGCGCGTAAATTTAAAATGCTTCATGGTATTGGTATCGACTTGGTAGCAATGTGCGCGAATGATATTATATGTACAGGAGCTAAACCTTTATTCTTTTTAGATTATTATGCTTCTAGTAATATTAATAGAGAAGAATATTTATCAGTATTAGAGTCTATAAAGATAGGTTGTGATAAAGCGCGGATGGTATTACTAGGTGGGGAAACAGCTGAACTTCCAGGTATGTTTGGTAATGAGAATTTTGATGTTGCTGGATTTTGCTTAGGTAGAGTTAAAAAGAAAAAGCTAATAACAGGTGATAATATTGAATCTGGAGATGTTATTATAGGGTTACATAGTAATGGCTTTCATAGCAATGGTTATAGTTTAATTCGTAGATGGAAGAACTATTGCGATTATTATAAAGAGTTGCTCAGACCTACAACAATATATGTTAAAGCTATTCGGAAGCTTAAAAAATATGTACCTATAAAAGGAATCGCTCATATTACAGGTGGTGGTTTTAATAATATTGATAGGATTATACCTATTAGTCTTTCTAAGAAACTAACCGCAGTAGATAGATTTTATACACCCGCGATGATCGCGATTAAGGATGATATGGGATTAAGTGATAAGGAAATGCATAATACTTTTAATTGCGGTATAGGTATGGTTGTTGTAGTTAGTCCTGAGCAGACTACATTAGCGTTAAACACTCTACTTTCGAGTGGATATGGAGCAGATATAATAGGTGAAATAAATGAAAAGAGCTAGAGTTACCACTACTACAAAAGGGCAAACATATGACCCCCAAGGAACCGTCATTACTAAAGCTTTAAAGCAATTGGGTATTGAACATGTTGATGATGTTAAAGCTGGTAGACACTTTTATTTGTATTTAGATGATAGTATATCTGATGATGTGTTAAAAGAAAGTGTTAAGTCAGCAGCTGAAAAATTACTACACAACGCTATAATAGAAGATTATCATATTATATATGAGGATTAAATTGTAGTACTTTTCATAATTACTAATAAATAGTAATATGAACCTCAAAGCCATCCGCACTGAAGAAATAAATGTAGATGCTTCAGACTTGGAGCAACAAATTAATGACCTTAGCTTAGTAATTAACAACCTACCTTCTTATTCTTTCGACTCTACAGAGTTAGAAAGCAATGTATCTAATCTAGATAATAAAATTTCTAAATTAAATGACCAGCTTAAAGACTATATTAAGTTCGATACCTCAACAGATTCTAACTTTAATGAAGTACTTGCAAGCTTACAGAAGGAAATAGCTTTACTAAAAGAAGAGCAATCTAAATTAATTAACGATAATGAATCCCCGACAGTTCAAACAACACAAACCACCACGCCTAGTGAGTATGTACCTGCCAAGTTTGAATTTGTTTTAGGGGTAGATGAGAATGGCTTCTCTGATACATCCTGGGAGGAAATAATTAAGAAGGGTCAAGAGCTTCAGTATAGTTATTGGGCAGCTGCGGAGGAGAAATATAATAAAATTTGGAAGCTGTTCCCTGGCTGGCATGGATCAGCTATGTCACCAGTTATCAATATCATATGTCAAGAGCCTGAATATCATTTCAAAGACACTAAACGCCTTCCAGGTAGGTTTTGTATATCATCTCCAAGTAGATGGTCCTCTGTGTTACGATTCTATGGTAATGGTAGTAAAATAATAAAGGATAATATTGCTTATGGTACTGCTACTAATGCCCCGATAGGGTTGTATGTTGAAGGTAAGACAAAAGTAAATATGTCTCAAGGAGAGATGTTAATGAAACCTTTTGAGCAGACTATAGAGGATGTAATAATCTGCGCGCACAACGGGGTCTTACCTATCTATTTGAGTACTAATCAAGATAGATTTTGTATTAGGGGATGTAAAATATTACAACACCAAGGCGCTCTCATTGGTATTAAACACGGACCGATGCTTAATGAACACAACTATCCTTTCGATGCTGTTCAAAGCGCTGAAGGGAACAATGTTTATTTGGCTGACCCTCGCTTTGAGAACCTACAGATGGAAGGCCCTCATAATAACAAACGGCCTCAAGCAGCTATGCTACTTAGCGGTAATAATGTTATTATCTCTAATCTCAATCTATATGGATGGATGCAAGGTCCATACATGCATGGAGGCCAGAACAGACTTATCAACGGTTTAACTCAGCACTGGGGTAATACTCATGACGGACGTATGTATTGCTCTAGAGATGAGATTGTTAGCTATACAGTGTCTTATAAAGACAATACAAAAGATTCAGATTGCTTTAGTGGTATTGCTGGTAACTTCAAGCAATGGTATTTACCCAAAAGAAGTAAGGTACCTTCTAGAGGTGGCTGGCATAATTTCGGAGAGTCGTTATTATAATTGTATGATCGAAATTAAAGATTCAGCTGAGCATATTAAAGTAATTAACGAGAATAAATCTGTAGTTTTAGATTTTTGGGCTCCATGGTGCGGACCATGTAAAGCTATTATGCCACTACTAGAGAGGTTATCTAAAGATTATACTGAAGTCACATTCGCGAAGATTAGTGTAGAAGACAATAAAGCTATCTCTGATCTATATAATGTATCTGCAGTACCTACATTAGTTTACTTGAGAAACGGACAGGTATCTGCCACCCAAAAAGGCATATCATCACAAACATCTATAGAAGAAAAAATTAACAGCATTATTGATTAATGGCTAGTCAAGAATCTTTAGATAAAAAATATTTACAACTTACTTCCTCGTGGGCGGAAATGAGTCAAGCCGTCAGAAGAAAGGTTGGGTGTATAATAGTTAAAGGCACTCAAATTATCTCTGACGGTTACAACGGCATGCCTTCAGGTTTTGATAATAATTGCGAGGATGAGCTCCATACAGTCGATGAAAGAGACTGGTATGGGGATCAATCATGGATAGAAGATAAAGCCAAGAAACGATTCTATAAATTAGTAACTAAGCCAGAAGTACTTCATGCAGAGAGTAATGCTCTTATGAAGCTTGCTCGTTCTACTAATAGCAGCGAAGGAGCTACAATGTATCTCACGTGTGCTCCTTGCTTCAATTGTGCTAAACTTATAATTCAATCTGGTATTGTAAGAGTTGTTTATCAGGAGAGTTATACATGCTTAAATGGTGTTGTATTATTACAGAAAGCTAATATAATTGTAGAACAAATGCACCCGTAGCTCAGTTGGATAGAGCAACTGCCTTCTAAGCAGTGGGTCACAGGTTCGATCCCTGTCGGGTGTACCAGTATTATGGCGAAATATAAAATGAAATCATGTCCGTTCTGTTTTAGTACAGATGTAGGACCGTGGCGGATGTTAGGTTCTAATAGGTTTTATCATGTTAAGTGTTCTGCATGTGGCGCGTTAGGACCAATGTTCGAGGAGTTTGATAGTAGTAAAAAAGGGATGGAAGGATCAGTGAGACTATGGAACAAGAGAAATATGATATTCAATCAAGATTAAGAACTACGGGTACATATTTAATTATGTATGGGGTTAATATGGTTAAAGGTGATGAGAATGTTGAGAGTATTGTTAATCAAGCTTTAGAGTTATGTAATAAACTAACAAAAGAGCTAGAACAAAAAAAGATAGATCATTATAAAGAACTCGAACAAAAAAAGCTGAAATATTATAAATAATTAAATGATATTCGAGAAGCTTGTTAATCATTATTTTAACGTAATAAATGAGTTTGTTCATATTAATGAGCAACCAAACACGGAAACTATTGCGATGATACCGGGCTCATTTAAGCCGCCGCATAAGGGCCATTACGCTATGATTGAACACTTCTCGAATATCTCTGATAGAGCAATCGTTATTATTAGTGACCCACAATCAGAAAAATCTATTAGACGTACACCTGCAGGTAAAAAAATTACATCTAACGAAGCGAGAGAAATACTAGAGATATATACTGAAGGATTATCTAATGTAGAGTTAGTCACTACATCTCAACCTGTTAAGTGGGTATATGATTTTATGGCTGAAGATACAACACCTGGTCAAAAGATTTTATTAGGTGTCTCAGGTAAAGGAGATGATGCAAATAGGTATCTAAGAGCTAAGAAGTATGCTCCAGCTGGAGTTGAGTTCGAGTCATCTGTCTTCACTGATAGTGATCTCAATGTGAGTGCTAGTACCATCAGACAAGTATTAGATTCTCCTACCTTAGGAGAGATCGATCAGTTCTTACCAGCTCATCTAACTAAGGAAGATAAAGATAAAGTGCTTCAAATATTATCTCAGTTAGAGGAGCAAGTACAAGAAAAAAACTCCGACCTATTAAATATTATTCAAACAGCTTTAGATGTTGCGGGTTTAGAGCCAACTATTGGTACAGTAGCGGATGGAGCTAATACACTCATTTCTGGTCTTAGAGCTGCTACAGCAAAAGAACCGGATGAGAAAAGGAAACACATTATTAATATGGGTATAAGTGCAGTTTCTATGCTGCCTTTTGGAGATGTAGCTAAGCTAGTTAAGATGAGGTCTCTGAGAAAGCCGGTGACAACAGGCCTTAAAGCTATAAAAAGCTACACTAAAGATCAGAAATTACCTAGTAAAAATAGATTCAACAACGAGGATCAATCCTCATCTTCTTCTTGGGTATTACCTGACTGAGCATCTGTTTCTGTACTAAAAGTTGCACCAGTGTATCTTGTATCAAGATAATTATATCCTAACTCCATGTCTATATTTATTAATCTTTGGCGAATCTTTGACGAAAAGCCATGGAATAGCCATAATTGATTGATATATATTTGCACATATGAAAAATATTATAGCTCTGCTATTATTATTAACAATATCGGTGCACGGTCAGAAATTCGTGCTTGAGCAAGATCAAAGAATAAAAGAAGATAAATTCTATTACGAGCATACAGATCTTACTTACTTAACTAAAACCTATGATATATCTAAGAGTTGGGATATAACTCCTTTCACAGGGTATAGATTAATCTATGAGAATAAAAAAGGTGAGTTTAAAACCTATAGTAGGTTTCATATAGGAGCTCATGTTAAAGTGAAAGGAGACTGGGGTAAGGTAGTTTTGCGCAATAGGTATGAATTCACTCCAGGTCATGAGTTAGGTAACATATACACAAAGAATGATAATAGGTTTAGACATCGAATAAAATATTACTTACCGGTTTCCATTTCTAAATATAAAATAACCCCAAACATATCAGACGAGTTCTTTTTTGATTTAGATCACTTTGATTATACTCGTAATCGCTTTGCACTAGGCATAGGAGCTGAAATAGGTCCAATCAAGCCAGAGCTATATTACTTTGCAGAGTTTAAGAAGAGCTCTGATTGGAAGAGAGTGGATGTGTTTGGATTATTATTTAAATATCAATTTTAAAATAGTTGAATAATTGTCCGGATTGTTTATAATCTTAGGATGAATAAGCAGTCTGATGACAATACTCAATTCTCTACTGGGGCTCAGCGTGATGACCGTAAAGGTAAATTACGTATGAGCCTCGTTCCTCATAAAGGTTTAGATAGAATTATGAAGAGATATCTAGACGGTGCTGAAACCTATGGAGAAAACAATTGGCTCAAGGGTATGCCTCATTCAGCTCTGTATGATAGTGCTCATAGACATCTAATGCAATGGTGGTCTAAGGATTCATCTGAAGATCATCTAGCTGCAGCTGCATGGAACATTATTTGCTTAATGCAACTAGAAAATAATTCGGATTTAGACGATAGAGAAACTTTCCCGAACTAACAGTTGATAAGTCCTGACACTTAGTATAATATATATATATATGAACGCTACACGAATACAACCTATTAACGTTATCGGGAACAGAAAATCTAACAATGAGGATGATATTACATCCATTGAAGATCTATTCTCAAACCACCCGGATCTTGATTTTAAAGTCGAAGCTACAGATCTAGCTGAAGCAACAAACGATTCTAGCTTTGCTGGTTATAGAGCAATCCGCCGAACAGATAATAATAATGTTATGAGTATTGTTAAAGAACGATACACTCCAATTCAAAACTCAGATATTATCGAGCCTCTGGCTGAGATTGTTCAACAAAACAATGCAAAATTTATCGCTGGTGGTGTTGTCTCCGGAGGTCGTAAAGCATGGGTTCAAGCTGAACTAAGAGAGCCTATGATTATCAAAACCAAGGCTGGCTCCGATGAGATTCGAAATTATATTATTGGTTTGATTCATCATGATGGTATGGGATCAAATGCTATTCTACCATTCACTAGTAGGGTTTCATGTTCTAATCAATTCGCGGCTGTCAGGAGCGCGTCAGCTGGGTTTAGTATTAGACATTCAGCCTCTTGGGAAGAGAGAGTATTAGAAGCTAGATTGAAATTTGATGAAGCAATGAACATTAATAAGGATTTCAATCAAGCAGCTAACAAGATTGCTCTTATCAATATGGGTGATGATGAGTTCAAATCTTTTGCTCTTAAGATCTTACCTGACTTGAAACCTAACAAGTATGCTCCTGAAGGTAGATCCTTCGAGAACAAAAGAGAAACCTTACATACGTTATTCAAGAACGGACAAGGTAATATTGGTCAGACTCGTTGGGATGCCTTCAACGCTGTAACTGAATACTTCGATCATTACGAAGGAGCAACTCGAATTCATAATGCTGTAGAAAGAGGAGACAGCGTTCGTAAGTCTATGGAACGCCGTTTTATGAATAGCTTGTCTGGTGGTCAAACTAATAACATAAAGCACAAAGCTCTTAACTTGTTAGTTAATTAAATCTTAATTGATTTATAGTCTCCTCCTCTTAAATACTTGAGGAGGATTTTTTATGGCAAGTGCAAGAAATGGAAAGATTCAATTAGTAGAAAATAAAGAACGTAAATTCGGAGCTGCAGAAGAGTATTTTGCGGTATGGGTTGAAAATACTAAAGGTAAAGAGTATCCTTTGCTCTTTACTGATCGCGAACTTAGAGTAGCAATCGATAGAGCAGAAAAGAACCCGGAAGATATTCCTGTTAAAGGTTTCTTTACTGATTTGTTTGATTGATATGTATACTTATCACGCAGAGGTTCTCAGAGTTGTAGATGGAGATACTGTAGATGTTCTTATTGATGTAGGCTTCTCTACATTCAGAAAAGAACGAGTACGTCTATATGGTATTAACACTCCAGAGACTCGAACAAGAGACCTAGAAGAGAAAGCTAGAGGTCTAGCCGCTAAAGATTATCTACAAAAAAGAATTGACGATTATAAAGGAAGTATTATAATTAAAACAGAGCTAGATAATAAAGGCAAATTTGGTAGAATACTAGGAGAGCTTTTTTCTCCAGATAGTAAAGTTAACTTAAATAAAGAACTATTACAAGAGGGTCATGCCGAAGAATACTTCGGAGGCTCTAGAAAGAAATAGTTGCAATAAACTAGATTTACTATATAAATAATGGTGTATGTCTAATTATTTTAATACACTAACAAGGCCAGCTTTTCGTAAAGCTGGGTTACCAACAGATATCTTTTCATCTTTATTTGATGATCAATTTCTAACTCAAATTGGATCAAAGTTTACAGATGATAATATCAGATTTAATGAAAGCGAAAAACAGTTTCGTGCAGAGATTGATCTACCAGGAGTAAGGAAAGAGAACCTAGAAGTAACTTCTGAAGATGATCAGTTTTATATTTCTGCGTCGCGTAGCGTGACAAAGAACGGTGGATCAAAGGACGAGACTTATACTCGATCCTTTAAGGTTAATCCTACACTGTATGATTTGGACACCTTGGGTTGTACCTTACAAGATGGAATGCTCGTCATTACTCTGTCTCGTAAAGTAAAACCTAAAAAAGAAATAAAGGTAGTCCAAGTACAGTAACCACCTAAAAAAAGTTCGAACTACATTGAGTAGTTGCTTTCTCCGTAAATGCTGAGGTGTTTACGGAGTTTTTTTGTCTTCAGAGACTAAATATTATTGCATAGTTTGCAGAAGGTATCTAATATATGAGCTTTATAACAGAAATAAACAATATTTATTCAGACGAAATAGTGAACGAAGATTGGAAAAGTAAGTTGGCTACAGGCTTAGCTATTGGAGCTACTGCACTCGGTGGTGTAGGAAAACAAACTGCGCAAGCTGCTCCTAAACCATCAGTATCTCAATCAAGTTATAACTTCTGGTCTAATACACCTGAGATGATTGAGCAGCATGAAGGAAGACATAATAAAGTCTATAAGGATTCTTTAGGCATACCCACTATAGGTATTGGCTATAATCTAAGGAACAGTACTGCAAAGAAGGATCTATCTCAAGTAGGAGCTAATCTTAACGACGTTCTCCGTGGTAAAGAACTAACTAATAAACAAGTTAATGACCTATTTAAAATATCCTTAGACAGGTCGCTCCAAGATGCTAAGATATATTACCCAGGCTTTAATGAACTACCTGAAACCGCAAAAGGTATATTAGTTGATATGTCTTTTAATCTAGGTTTGAATAAGCTAAGAGGCTTTAAAGATTTGAAAAAAGCTTTACATGTAAGTAACTATGATAAAGCCGCTGATGCTATGGTTGATAGTAAGTGGTATAAGCAGGTAAAGTCTAGAGGGGTCAGACTTGTTAATATGATGAGAGGATTATCTAGATAATCCTCTTGCAATAATAAAATCTTTTCTTAACATATATCTTATGGGATTATTATCCTCCTCTATCACTAAGTTAAATAGTCGTAAAATTGATTTCGCTATTAAACACACAGGCCTGACATATTTTCAGACGCATGATCTTTGTTACTTCATAAATAATAATGGAGAGAGGATTGGTAGTATTTTTCCTTCATCCTTGATTGATGTATTTGGGATTAAACAATGGATCCAGTTAGCAGAAGAAACACTTGATAGCGCTAAAAATGACTTTAAAAAGAATAAATAAAGCAATACAGAAGTATGAGCTAGAAATAATTAAAGGAGCTGGTTATCATTATTTCTTAGACATTAAAACGAGAGACCAAATCGGGTCTTCTGTATATGTTATGTACCTTAAAGACCTATCTATCAAGGAATGGATCGAAGAAGCTAAGGATGCTAGGAGAGAATTCAATGAGATGTACAATGAATATGTATTAGAATCAGAAGAAAATTATGTTTAATTTATCTTGATTTGTTTTTAGCTACCTCTATTATTATAGAGAACTTAAACATTAACTCAAAGAAAGGTTACTAGTGCAAACATTCTTACCATATACTAACTTCAGAAAATCTGCTCAATCTTTAGATATGAAAAGATTAGGTAAACAGAGAGTAGAGTGCCTCCAGCTTCTCAACAGCATTAAAGCTGACAAAGAAGGAACGGAATATAGAGGATGGAAAAATCACCCCGCTCGTGATATGTGGTACATGCCCGGAAAGCATGACTATTCTAATGCATTAGTTGATTACGGTATAGCTGTATGTGAAGCATGGAAGGAACGCGGATACAAAGATACTTGCCTAGAGAAGATCAGCGCTCATTATGAATCTAAATCTCCAGATAAATTACCTAATTGGTTAGGTAGAGAAGACATCCATGAATCTCATCGCTCTATGCTTATCAAGAAAAAACCAGATTACTACAAAGAGAAATTTGCAAATACAAAAGAAGGTCTAGAGTATATTTGGCCAACTAGAGATGAACAATCAGCTTAAAAGTAAGTTAGACTTAGCTCGAGATATAATTCAATTAAAGCAAGAAGAACAATATAGGATTTTTGATAAAGTCATAAGCGACCTTAATATATCTGACGATCCTGATATAGATGTTTTAGTAGATTATTGCTTTAATAATACTGAATGGAATGATAATCTAGATAAAATTACAAAATGACAGAACTAGAACTTAAAGAACATGTTGAAGACATTTCTAAAAATAATACTTGTCATAGACCTGATATTAGTGCTCATGGGCCTTGTGATAAATGTCCCTTCACCAAGTATTGCTTATGTCGTCTTAATACTTATTTTAATCCTCGTCGTAGAAAGAAGAGAAAATGATTGAAGATAAATTAGAACCTGTTTACGAAAAATGTGTTTGCTGTGACTCTATAACAAAAGAGTGGGTAACAAAAAATATATACGAGAGACTCTATTACGTAGAGGGCGCCGGTCAACATTGCAAAGAATGTTGGGATGAGGTGTACTCGGATTAAATAATTACATGAAGTCTACGAAGTTTAAAAACTTTGATAAAGCAGAATATGTAATTAAACTTCGTAAACCCCGAAAAGAATTAGTCGCAGAAGGTATCTGTGATTACCCAGACCAAGAAAGACTTAATAAAATATTAGTCAACCCTCATCAAGATGATAAGAAGGTATTAGAAACCATTATACATGAACTAATCCATGCTTATATATGGGACTTATCAGAAACAAAAGTAACCAGACTAGCTAGATCTATTGTACGGATTATAGATAATCTGGATATGGAGATTAAGTTCAAAAATCATTAATTTCTATCTCCCCTTTATCTCTCTCAAATAAGTTGATTTTTCATCAAAAATAGTTATATTTATATGAGGAACGGCTCGTTTGTAGTACATATTAAAATCAATAAAATAAGCATAAATAATAATATACTGATGGCAAAAGAATTTAAATACCTAGACGAAATATCAACATTTACATTTACTAGTAAATACGCGAGACACAATCAATCTTTAAATAGAAGAGAAACATGGGATGAATGTATAAATCGAGTCTCTAAGATGCATGTTGATCAGTTTAAAAAGCGATTACCTCAGGAGGATATTGATACTATTAAATGGGCCTTCCAACAAGTAAAAAATAAAGACATAGTGCCGTCTATGAGGTCAATGCAGTTCGGAGGAAAGGCTGTTCTGTCCCACAATGCTCGTATATATAATTGTGCTGTACGACACGTTGATAGTATCCGTTCTTTTGCAGAGATATTTTATTTATTACTATGTGGTTGTGGTGTAGGTATTGGTGTATCTAAGCATTTTATTGATAGGTTTCCAGATTTAGTAACTACAGCTGATAAGACTGGCACCGTTGTAACATATGTTGTAGAAGATAGTATTGAAGGTTGGTCTGATTCCATTGAAGCTCTATTAAATAGTTATTTCCGTAATACAGCCTTTTCTGGTAGAAAGATTGTATTTGATTTTAGTAAGATAAGACCCAAAGGAACTCCACTCAAGACAGCTGGAGGAAAAGCTCCTGGGTATGAAGGTCTAAAACAATGTCATGTAAAGGTTAAAGAACTATTTGATTACATAATTGAACAGCAACGCCAAACAAGAATAAAGCCAATCAACGCGTATGATATTTTAATGCATTGCGCCGATGCTGTATTGTCTGGTGGTATTCGTCGATCGGCAACGTCAATTATCTTTGATAAGACTGATGAAGAGATGATGAATGCGAAGACGTTCTTTGATGTCCAAAAGCACACAAAATTTTATCATGATGACGATACAAATTTATATGTAGGTAAGATTACTGTCAATAAGAAAAAGTATGAGGTGGAGTTAAGCGAGTATGAATATAAAGAAGTAATTGATAAAAAGCGTATAAGCTGGATTCACATTGAGCCACAACGAGCTAGGAGTAATAACAGTGCACTATTATTGAGAAAAGATACTACATTTAAAGAGTTTACAGGTATTCTTAATAAAACTAAGCAATTCGGAGAACCAGGTTTTGTGTTTGGAGATCATCCTTGGCAGTTATATAACCCATGCTTTGAGATTGGTTTCATTCCGGTTACATCAGATGGTGTCTGTGGGGTTCAGTTCTGTAACTTAACATCTATTAATGGAGCTCAGGCTGATACCAAAGCTAAGTTCTTAAACGCAGTCAAGGCAGCTACTATTATCGGTACTCTTCAAGCAGCTTACTCTGACTTCAAATACCTGAGACCAGCATCTAAACAATTAACAGAGGGAGAAGCATTACTGGGAGTGTCTATTACTGGAATGATGGATAACCCAAAGATACTATTAAACTCACAATACCAAAAAGAGGGAGCCCAGCATGCTATTAGAGTAAATAAAGCATGGGCGAAGAAACTAAATATTAATCAAGCATCTAGAATTACTTGTATTAAGCCAGAGGGTACCTCATCATTAGTACTAGGAAGCGCATCGGGTATTCACCCTCATCACAGTAACCGATACTTTAGACGTATTCAATGCAATAAACTCGATCCTGTATACAAACATTTTAAGCAAGTCAATCCGCATATGTGTGAAGAGAGTGTATGGTCCGCGAATAAGACGGATGATGTGGTTACATTCCCTATAGAGGTTTCTAGTAACGCGATGATTAAAGATGATCTTACTGCTCTTCAGCATTTGAAGTGGATTAAGTCAACTCAGCAAAATTGGGTTATACCAGGTACCACTGAAGCAAACACAAACAATGTTGAACATAATGTAAGTTGCACTGTAGTTGTGAATGATGACGAATGGGACAGGGTATTTGCGTTCTTATATGATAATAAGAAGTATTTCGGAGCTGTTTCATTATTGCCTAAAACAGGAGATAAGATATACCAACAAGCCCCGCTAGAGTCTATAGTGGATGAAAAGGATGAAGAGCGTTGGGATAATATTATAAAACATTTTAATCATGTGAATTATAAATCTCTTAAGGAAGAAGAAGATACTACTGAAGTACAGGAGACAGTTGCATGCGCTGGCGGAGCATGTGAGCTCACTGTTCCTGTTAATCTAGAAATTGCTGATAAATCTGCAGAAGAAAAGGCTTGAGTCTTAGCGGCTAGACCACATAATATTAAGTATGGATAAGATAGACCAACTACTTAAGCATGTAACTGATAACTGTGATAGCATTCTTGAAAGCTTTAATGAGCAAGATCCGCAAACAGATCCTCATATTACTGAAGATGAATTTGAGAATGCACTACTTGAGATGATTGAAGAAGGAACAATTGAGCTAGTAAATCTTAATGGAGAAACTCATTATAAATTAACTGATAAAGGCATGAAAGAATTTGAGAATAAATCTTAAATACTCATAGGTGCAACAATTAAGGGATCTAGTTAAGGATAATGCTAAATTATATAGAGATGCCCTATCCTTCCCTTATATGAATCATAAAGAACAAAAATATAAAGAACGGTCTCACTATAAAAATACTGAATCTAAATCCCTGAGCTCAGATAAAATGATATTATGAAAAAAATGTTAACAATACCCTTAACGTTAATTAAACCTTATCTCACAGAAGGTCAGTTAGATGTTATATTAAGTCACGATAAGAAACAAATAACCGGTACTATATTATCATCCCTTACAGATAATGATCATTACTTTATCTCCCGTAAAAAACTATATCATAATACAAGTGGTGATGAGAAAATTCTAGTAAATTATTCTGGAATCATAACTGTCAAGCCAACTCCTATATCTTTTGTAGGACGTATCCATGACATAGAAATTAAACTACATTTAAATAGTGGTAAAGTAGAAAGTGGAGAAGTGAATAGCGTCATACTTCCATCTGGTGGTAATGTATCTATAAAGAGTGGCATGATGTCCCTCAGTGGAATCGCGACAAATGATACTGTAACCCGTAGTAATTATGACGGGCCGTTTCTTAAGCTGTTGAAAAAGCTATTGTCTGTTCTTAAATCTTTTTTTTAAAAAGAAATAAAGCTTGAACCTATTTTTGAGTTGATTGTAATTAATTTACATATATAATTAGTTTAATGAAGATAACAAGAAAAGGCAATTTTGATTCGATGCATAGGGTGGTTGATCATCCTGGAAAGTGTAGAAATATTCATGGTCATACATACTTATATGAAGTTTCAGTTGAGACAGAGGATACCGGTATTGGGTATGGTATGGATTTTGCAGATATAAAGACCGCGATCAGTAACTATGTTGATACTTACCTTGACCATGGGTCTATCTTAAATCCTGCAGATAAGGATATTATTAAACTATGTAAGGATATGGATTCGAAATACTATGTTATGCAATCTCCAGACGGAAGGGAATATATGAACCCTACTGCAGAGAACATTTCTAGAGAGATGTATTTCACTTTACAAAAAATGTTAGAGCGTAAGAATATTGCAGGCTTTAAGTGGATTAGTAATATAAGATTGTTTGAGACACCTAACTGCTATGTAGATTACTCGAAGTTAGATGCAGATGCACAGGAACCTATAGTCCTAAACATGATGGAAGGGTTACATATTCCCGATACACCATGGCCTTGGCTCCGGTAAACTGTGGAAATTGGAGATCTGGGAGAAATTAAAAGGGAATGTAGACCAATTGGCAGAGTCACAGATATATGAAATTGGTGTCATTTATAGGAGTGTTAGTTACGTTTACTAGGTGCACTGAACCTAAATACGAGCTGGTTGAAGAACACAATAAACATTATCATTTAGATTGGAATCAAACAGTGTCCGCGCCATTAGATCACTCTCATGGAAAATGTGGCAGATGGAATCATAATCACGAAGGTGAAAAGAATAGAAATGATCGAGCTAATTAGTTGCATTGTTTAGGGCTAGTGGTTATAATATATGAAGTAAGTGAGAGATAAAACAAACAACAAAAGAATTTCATCCTAATCATATCTTATCTCTTATCTATCTAGCTAGAGCGGTACTTGTTGCCGCTCTAGTTTCTTTAAATTTTCAAGCAATATGAAGAGTATCTTAATAGCTATATTATTGATATCTTGCATTGGATGTCAGAAACCATATAATAAATCAAATAGTTCTTACTATCATTCTATACCAACACTCTGGCAAGTTCAGACCAGTAAAATAATTATAGATAATAATCTCAATAAGAGAGAAAGGGAATACGAAAAATGGAAAATGGAACAAAACGTACGGGGTACCTCAAAGAGAAAGAACATAAATGGGTCTTAACAATTGATGAAAAAGAGAATACATTTACTAGTGAATTTTCTGCTAACTATTTTGCAATGAGAAATAAGATAAAGGTTATCAAAAATGAAAGTTGATCAAGGTAAAGATTTATTTAACGACTATCAAATGGGAAACCCTGTAGATGATAGAACACCACAGGCGATATTTATAGGTAGAGATCACCCTGACTTTTGTTATGGTCAAACAGGTCTTTTATTAATCTCTGGAAATGATGAATATGTATTTATTGAAGATAATGTTGAGGATGATATGAGTTGGGTTCTAAGTAGTAGAAAATATGTTGTCAATCGTAGAGATGTACGGCGTACAGAAGATCTTCATTATGCATATGTAGATTTTGATCCAGAAACAGTATCAAGTAAATGCTAAAAAATATTCCTTATATCATTCTTAGTTGGGAAATTATGTTAGTTGTCTATTACACATTTTTATTCCTATTAAGTAAACTCTTTTAATAAATAATTATATCATGGCTAACTTTAACGAACTAATCAAATACTATCGTCAGCAGGTAACTAATCAAGACCCGGATGAGTACGAAGAATCAGCAGCATATGCGGCTGAGTCAATTGAAGGAATCGCATCTAAATATGCTAAGAAAGTAGACGCAGACATGACCATGTCTACTGTCATTCAGGCAGTTGCTCAATATCTAGATGAACAAGATTTTTACTTTGAAAAACGCAAAGCTCGGGACGCTAGTATTGCACAAGATGCACAGTCAGCTCAAGGTAATAACGAAGGAGTAGAAGAAGAGGCAGTTGAGCCATGGTCAACAGAAAGGGTATACATCAGTGATATTGAGAACTACACTGGAAAAGATGATATTGGCTCTGCTGATAAGACATATGTATTTAAAAAGGATACTGGGGAAGTTGTTGTAGGTGGTAAGTCTGTAGATGTTTACAAATGGTTGATAAAGAACTTTGATTCTGAGGAAGTTTTCTACAAGTCCCATGAGCTTAATAATTACGTAGGAGTAGGACCTGATTTTGTTCCTGATCGCGCAATTGCGCGCGCAAAAGAGCGCGCAAAAGAGCGCGCAAAAGCGAAATCTGAGAAGAAAATCTCATCTTTATCTGAAGGATACAAACAAGAAATCGTAAATGGTCTCAAAAAAATTCTACGTTAAGTAATAAATATTTTAACAAAATAAAGAAAGACCGGTTTGCATGAACTGGTCTTTTTTATGGACTTATTCCGGGTACCTCTTATAATAGTATAGGGATAATATAAATACTATTATAAGATGAACTTTAAAGACTTTTATAATCTCAACGAAGCATTCGATAAACCTTATGAATTTGATATCGATAGCAGCGATCAACCTCTAACAGTATATACATTTAACGTCTCTGATGTGGATATACCGTATAGCATAGAAGTTACATTCGATCTAGCAGATCCATTAGATCAATTCATAGAACCAAAGAGAGATAGCAACGGACGCGCATGGCAAACCTATCGAGAAGCACTTCAATCCGCAGATCAATATATAGCATCTAAATATCCTAATGCCTCAAAAATAAGCAATGTAGATGTTTTTGACTTCGCATTCAATGAGAAAGAATCAGGGACTGTAAGCAAAACCGGCAAAGGTGGTCATAATGCTACTCGCATCATCGGTACTATTATCAGCATCGCTGAGCATTATGTGATTAATAATAAGCCCACATGCATACTCTTCACTGGTGCCAAAGCTGAGAACAGAGGATCTATCTATACTAAACTGACCAAATTGGTATTTAGAACATTAAAAAACACCTCTCTAAATGGCTACAGCTACTACATAGATAGCACAGAAGGGAATGCAGCGGTTAAGTTCTGGATCTACAAAGAAGATGATATACCATATCTAGGAGATGATAAATTCCATCAACGCTTAATTAATCAATGGCAACAACAAAACCCCGGTCTGGATAATGTATACGAAAACGATATGAGCTGATCTTTATCATGGCCTTGTTCCGGGTACCTCTTATAATATTATCAATATATGAATAATTATTCTAAGCAAGTTATGGGAGCGGTTTATGAAGTCTTATTTGACTTTGCTATATCATTAGCATTAGCCTTCGCGTTCTATTTTATTTTATTAATAGGAGGAGCTTCACAACCATTAGGAGCAGCTATCGGTCTGAGTGCATGGGTGTTTTGTATCTTTTCTTTTGTACATTGTATGATGACTGATGGTGCTACAATTATGATCGTCATGCTGTTGTTAGGTTCTATAGGTATTGTGGTTGGTTTGTTGTATTTGATCTTTAACTCATTGTTACGATTCCTTGTTTAATATGAGATATATTAGCTTTGAAGAAATTAGACTACTCAGTGATAAGCTCTGTGAGCAAATCCGAAATAGAGATCTAGATAAATTTGATTGTGTTATCGGTATAGCTAAAGGCGGTGTCATTCCAGCAACACTTGTAGCGTATAACCTTGAAGTAGAAACGTTTAAAACTATTCAGATCAAATCCTACACAGAAGATAATACTAGATCTAATACTACATTCAGTTCGGGTACCCTCTCTTTGTTCGATGAGTTGAGTAAGTATAATAATATCTTACTAGTAGATGATTTAGCTGACTCTGGCAAGACCTTACAAGCATTCGAAGACATATATAAGTACCTACGAAATATTACAAAGGTGCCTGAGATCACTACAGCTTGTCTCTATTGTAAGAAGAACTCAGAGTTCAGACCAGATCACTATTCAGAACTTGTAACATCAGATGATTGGTTAATATTCCCTTGGGAGGTCAATACCGTTCCTCTACATCATAAATAATACTATGCCGAGAAAGATTAATTATTGTTTGGTTGGCTTATCTGTAGCTCTGTTACTAGGCTGCTCCTCTACTACCCCAGACAGACCCTATCATCATCATAGAAGCCATATATACCAATATCATCATGATCACTGGCTCCATAACCATAACCATAATTACAATAATTACAATAGCTACAACAATTACTATGATAATAGAGAAGTTAAACAAAAACAAAAGCCATCCTCAAAGATTATAAGACCTTCAACCCCATCTAGACCCACTAGAAAAAACCAAGAACCTAAAGCAAATCGATAAACCTCAAATATTAATTGATGAAACTATTCTTTGATCTATTATCTCCCTTAATATTCCTGGGTCTCTCCTTGTTTCTTGCTTTAATACTACTCTTGGCTATGCTTATCTGTTAAAATAAAGGAGCTGAAAGATTCTTTTCTTGATGTTTCGTCCGGAAACTCCTATAATTGAGTTATCAATTAAGAGAGATATGAACTTAGATTTCAAACAAACCAACCTAGTGAAGGTATCAGACATAGAGGTACCTGAGAGATTCTATAACAGAATCATGACCGGAATCAAAACTGTAGATGAATTCTTACATGAAGGCTTCTTACCTGGCTCTACTATGACCCTCACGGCTGGTGCAGGAACTGGTAAAACTACGTTCATGGTACAATTGTTAGAAGGTCTATCTAAGAATAATTATAACGTTGCTTACTGCTCAGGTGAAGAGAATATATATCAGTTAGCTATGAATTGTAAGAGACTCGGTTGTACTTCACTCAGAATAGCTAATAAAACAGATGTAGATGAAATTGCTAAATTAACTAAAGAATGTGATTATATCGTAGTTGATAGCTTCCAAGCCTTAACTACTAAGACTAAAATGAATAGTCTGGAAAAGGAAAAGTATGCTCTTACTACTCTGGTGAAAGCCGCTCAGAAGAATGAATGCTGCATTTGCTTTGTTATGCACTTAACTAAAGCAGGTAAATTAAAAGGCACTACACTCGTTCCTCATACTGTAGATGCTAATCTTAATATGCTGATCAATGGAGACGATGATACTGTAAGAGATATATTCTTTAGTAAAAATAGATTCGGTCCTGCAAACTCTATGAACCTGGCGTTCGGTGGTAAAGGATTCGATATGTCTAGTAGAGTGGTTACTGATAAATCTAATAAGTATGTAAGCAGAAAGAATAAGAAAGAAGACGTTAAGACGTTTGTAGCTAAACAATTAGACGTCCCTTCTATTAATGCTCTTAAAGCTAAGTTCAATATCAGCTCTACTTACGCTAGCACTGCTCTTAGAGAATTAGCTAAGAAAGGCATTGTTAGAAAGATCGGCCGTGGTGACTCTGCTAAGTGGATCAAAGTTAATAATACTATAAACGAAAATAATTAATATGACTAGACAAGATACTTATAATATGTCTAATGATTCTCTCTGTGCTGAAGCTTATAAATTAGCTCATGAAGATTCTAATAACCCAAACCTCGCGCTTCTTGTAGATGAACTTATTGTGAGAGTACGAGTATATATACCTAAATCTAATGAGGCATCGACATGTTAGATGATAATAGATTTACCATACTTAGAGTCTCTGGTGAGATCATTCTTACTCTATTGATTGTATACGTTATTAAACTATTGATATTTTGAGAAAAAACATATTGTCTCATAGTAAAAGATATAGTTTTTTTATAGAAAAGATAAGTAAATCAGTCATCTTTAGTAACTATATACGTATCAATAGATAAGATCTAAACCATTGAGAACAAAGAGGATAAGTATACCTGCACTTTACTTTACATATAGGAATACTTAGAATAGAGAGAAATAACAGGAAATAGCGAGTATAGACCGAAAGCTCCCTATAAGTATTTAATCAAATTATATGAACTTGCCCCAAAAAAACCAGAGAAATCTGAAAAAAGTTTCCAGTTGCCATCTGGGGGATAGTATCTATAATAGTATTAGTTGAGTTCGTCTGACCTATTCGGCGAGTTCGTCTCAGATATCGCGCGCGTATACGTGATATATCCGAGAGAGAAAGTAGTTGCCAAGGTCAGGAAGTCAGCTATAATAATAGAGTACATTATGACACAGAAGAACACACAAACAGCAAACCGGTATATGGACAAGAACGACAATCGCGGATTCTGGTTTCGAGATAACGCTCGGGATCGTCGAATGACAGTTGAGGTAACTCGGCGAGCAGATGGGTCCTATTTCGTTCATGGAGCAAAGGCTCACTATACAGAGGGGAAGAGTACGCGGACTGTTACAGTCAACGCCCGACAGGTAAAGAAAGAGTTGCGAGCTGCAGCCCATACTCCGAAAGCGCTCAAGACGCACTAAACTAACCAACCATAACTAAAACTAGAGCCCCTCTCGCGAGATTGGGGCTATTTTTGTGTCTGATAGAGAGGTAACTTGATCATCTTACTCATCTTTAAGATAATAGAGAGGTAAGATATACATTTTACTCATCTTTACCATAGGTAGTAAAGTGAAAGTAAAGTGAGATAAGGGTTGCATGATCCCGAGCTAGACGTCATAATAGATAAAGATATGAGAGCAAGAATCAAAACATCAAATAACCCCAATGCATACAGAAGAGATCAGCGCGATGAAAGACAATCTGAAGCAAGAATGAAGCGAGATCGCGATCAAGAATTGCTGAAGAGATTAAGCAAACCGCTATTTGACGGGAAATAATCCGGAAAAGGGGTTGCCAGAACCGCACGTTGGAGCCATAATATAAGGAGTAAGTGAGAGATATGCTCTTCCAGATGCCATGACCTAAGAACGTTGAGTTCAGTAGTGGTTGCCTCGCTGAAAAAATCGCTTGATTTGTCTTCAGTAGTTAACGTCCGCGGACGGGAACTTTAAAGCGTTGCGAAAAAATTGGATTGGACTCCAATGGACAGGTTAAGATTCCTGTTGGCATCTGAAAGAGCATATGAAATAAATCAAAAAAGGTGTTGCCTGAACCGGAGCTAGACGCCATAATGATAGAGTAAGTAAGAGCATATGCTCTTCCAGATGCCATGACCTAAGAACGTCGAGTTCAGTAGTGGTTGCCGCGTTAGAGGAATAATTGCTTGGATAGTCTCCATTAGTTAACGGTGCTGTCGTTAACTTTAAAGCATAATCCAGCGTCAAGATTGGGATAGACTCCATGGACAGGTTAAGATTCCTGTTGGCATCTGAAAGAGCATATGAAATAGATCAAAAAAGGGTTGCCTGAACCACGAATAGCAGCCATAATATTTAAAGAAGGTAAGATATAACATGACAAAGATTTTCATAGCCCAGATTGAAGTGTCAGAGGACGGATCCAACGAGTTCCCCCGTACCGGTGAGACCATTGAGATCGGGATCTTCTCCACCCTTGATAAGGCCAAAGCGGCGGTCGAGCATACGTTCCTTTCGTCGTCAAAAACTGACCATATCCACATTATCCGGGTCGATCAGCTCGATCCAGATTTTGAAGCATCCAGATACCGGAAAACAGAGCTTTTTTTCCTTGCGGCAGGACATCGAACCGGGCAACTACTTTGGATTAAGGATTAAGATATGAAAACTTATCCATACGAACCCGACTATGCTGTCTCCCCGGGTGAGACTTTGCTCGAAACAATCGAGGCCCTTAATCTAACACCGGAAGATCTCGCCCAGCGCATGGGTTGCCATTGCACGGTGATCAACCAGATCATCAAAGGAACCGCTCAGATCACGCCAGAGACCGCTATCCAGCTGGAGAAAGTCACTGGCGTTCCTGCGTCGTTTTGGAACAACGCCGAAGAGCAATACCGCAAATCAAAATAATCCAGAAAAAGAGTTGCCTGAACCGGAGCTAGCCGCCATAATATAAGGAGTAAGTAAGAGATATGAGATATATTGATTCATCCAGTGTGCGCATCGAGGAGAGTTATTCTCCCATCCACACTTACACATTCACAGGACCTTGCCGCGTCACAGGTCAGGATCACTCAGTCACCATTGATAGTGCCAAACTGTTCCAGTTTCGTCAGACTGACGATATCATGGACCTGGGTCTGGATGCTGATGACCGTGAGTTCGTTATCAGTGGAGCTAGCCCTGAGGGGTGGAAACAGCTCTTTGGCTCTGATGATGAGTAAAGTAAAGTGAAATAATCCGGAAAAAGAGTTGCCTGAACCGGAGCTAGACGCCATAATATAAGGAGTAAGTGAGAGATATGAAAGATATGAAATCAATAAACGAGATTTATGACATGTCGGATGATACATTGTGTGCAGAAGCTTATAAAGCTGCACACCATAAACTAACTCAACTCAATCCAGAATTAGAATTGTTGGTGGATGAATTGATTGTAAGACTACAGGTGTATCATACCAAAACAGATAAAATAAAAACTGATTTGATTGAAGAAATCCAGAAAGGCCCTCACACGTGGGAGGATGCAATTGAAAGAATGAAAGAATATGTACGTAATTAGAGATTTTTAAGAAGAGATATGAAATAAATCAAAAAAAGAGTTGCCTGAACCGGAGCTAGACGCCATAATAGATATAGAAAGTAAGAGATATGACGACAAGAGACCTAGCAATTAAGATAGCGGAAGAAGAGATCGGCGATGATATTTGCAATCAGATTGGATTGAAAGCCACGCTGAAGATCCTAGGAGCAATAGAGCGAGCAATAGAGATTGGAGAAACAGAAGGAAGCATCATGGCTCAGGCTCAGCATCCTGTCCGGTCAATGAAGATGGATCTTAAATCTGCATAAAACAGTTGCCTGAACCGGAGCTAGACGCCATAATGATAGAGATGAATATGAAAATCGAATTGACAGAGAAGCAAAGAGACAATTTAAACACCTGGCATCGCTGGGGACAGCGTATGACCTTCTTGAAAGCAATCCATCGCGAGCTAGAGCCAAAGAAGGCTGCATTGGAAGAAGCCCGAAAATTCATTGGCATTGCGAATTGATAGTAACTATAATATTTAAAGAAAGATAAGATAAAGATATGAAAGCACCTAAATTAACTTGTATGATCAGCGGACAGAGCAGAGTAACCTCCTACAACTACCTCAAGCAGAAGGCTGATCGCCTCGGTAAGAGCGTTGACTGGCTCTTGAGTAACTACGTAGCGAAGAATGTTTGCAGTAAGCTGCGCAAAGGAACTCCAGTGAGCAAGATCACTGATAATGAAATCGTCGATAGTCGCTTAGTAGAGCTCGTCCAGAATAACAGTAAGTGCAGGGAAGCATTTACCTTCGTTGATGGCGTCTACACTCCTGATAAAGCTAAGCCAGCTCCTAAAGCTCCTCGCATCATGAAGACTGTCGAAGAGACTGATGCATATGTCGTGAAGACGCCATCGCTCGAGAGCATGGTAGAGCAGGTAGCTGATAAGCTCGCTACCGCGAAATCAGAGTGGTGCCCAGAGAAAGAAACCACAGTGCCAGCTAAGACCAGCAATGAGGTCTTGGTCGAGATGGTCTCAGAGAACGAACCTTTCTAACCTCATATTCATCATCTCGAGAGCGCTAGGTGTGAGCTTAGCGCTCTTTCTTTGTAAAGTAAAGTAAAATAATCCGGAAAAAAGGTTGCCTGAACCGGAGCTAGCCGCCATAATATTAGTAAGATATGAGAGATAATATTAAAGAATACGATAATGGAGATAAAGAATGGTACTCAAACGGCAAACTCCATCGCGAAGATGGCCCGGCTATAGAGCGCGCTAATGGTTCTAAATTATGGTACTCAAACGGCAAACTCCATCGCGAAGATGGCCCAGCAATCGAGGATGCTAATGGAACTAAAGAATGGTGGATCACCGGAGAACATCACCGAGAAGATGGCCCGGCTATCGTGCTGTATAATGAAGCTGGAACTAAAGAATGGTATTTAAATGGAGAACTCCATCGCGAAGATGGCCCGGCAAGAGAGCGTGCTAATGGAACCAAAGAATGGTACTTAAACGGCAAATGTCACCGCGAAGATGGCCCTGCAAGAGAGCGCGCTAATGGAACTAAAGTATGGTGTTTAAATGGTAAGTCATTGACCGAAGATGAATTTAAAACGAGGATTGAATTTGTTGAATTCAAATCGCGATTGAATAAGGGGAAATAAATCAGAAAAAAGGGTTGCCTGAACCCGTTTGAGCCGCCATAATATTAGTAAGATATGAGAGATATGAGAGACAAAGCATTAGAGATGGTTGAAGAAGGATTGATAACTGCAGATGATATGCTCGTGATGTGCTTGAAGTATATGAGTGTAGATGAAGTCGAGGACATGCTTGATTGCAACGAGATTTTAGAGCAAATAACAGTTGCCTGAACCCATTTAAGCCGCCATAATAGATAAAGAAGATAAGAGATATGATGAAAGAAACAGCATTACAATACACGACATTCGGATACGCCCAACTTCACCATACTGACGTCATCAAGGTGGTGTTGGTGCCATTGGCTTTAGAAGTGGTCGCAGAGATTCTCGATTGCGAGATTGAGCATTACGAGATCAATATCGAAGATGGAGCTGGGACAGATACGCTGGGTGAATTATCAGCGCTCAAAGGAGCTCAATACAAATTGCTGAGAGCTCATAAGTTCGGCCATGCACCAGAATTCACAAGAGTTGAATTGGTAGCAATGGATGATGCTCTTACAGCATGGATGGAGATGAATGAAGAGAACGAAGATCAACCATCCAATGAAGGATATTATGCTTGCATTGCTTGGAATAAGATCACTAGAGCAATCCAACACATGGGATAATAGATCAAAAAAAGGGTTGCCTGAACCCGTTTGAGCCGCCATAATATTAACAAGATATGATTGAGAATGACAAGACAAAAAGAGTAACACGTGTCGAAGTTATCGATGGAAGCGGCCGCGCTTACACCATGTGTGATGTTACAAACGTTGAAGTAAGCCTACAAGATGACGAAAGAACACTCAAATTGTTTGTAACACATAAGTCACCTACCCGCGAACGAGACTGGATGAAATTGAATCGGTGGCTGAACCCCTTCAAGCAGTCATAATGATTAAGATGAATAAGATGAATAAGGAAGAAGCAGAAAATATTATCCGGGATATCGTGCAGCAACATATATTCCATTTTGACTTAATATTTGATATTGATGGAAACAGGGAAGCCAGAGAAAATATTGAGAAAGCTCTCGAAATTCTTACTGGAAATTAATCAGGAAAAAGGGTTGCCTGAACCCCTTCAAGCAGCCATAATGATTAAGATGAATAAGGAAGAAGCAGAAAATATTATCCGAGATATAGTCAATCAACATATTTTTGACTTAATAGATATTGATGGGGAATGTGAAGACAGAGAAGATATTGAGAAAGCTCTCGAAATTCTTATTGTAAAGTAAAGTAAAATAATCCAAAAAAAGGGTTGCCTGAACCCAATCTAGCCGCCATAATATTTAAAGAAGATAAGATTATGATAGAAAAGATTAAGAGAGAATTCCAATTGAACGTTTATGAAGCAAACTGGTTGATGAAGGAACAGGATTATGATGCTGAAGAACTAATTGATCAGAATCTGTCAGATATAACAGATCTGATTAAAGGATTGAAAGATTCTTTAAACCCTCAAATAAAGCAAAATGCTGAAGGAGTTGCTCTTTCTCATCTAATTAGAGATCTTATAGAAGATACTCTATTTGTTGCTACTGATTCTAAACTAAACAAATTATAAACTACTAGATATATTATGAAATCATTCACTAAAAAAGATGTTAAAGCTAATATCATTACTAAATGGAACCACTTCAATTGCAAGTTCTTACCTGGTGATTATGTTATGGTAAGTAAGACTATCAGTAAGAGTGGTCACTGGGAGAGTAAACGTTTACAGTCATTTGCTGCTCATGTAGGTAGAGTGTTTGCTGCTTCTAGTCCTGATGGTAAACGTATGAGGGGTACGTATGAGAATCGTCAATGGACTAAATATTATGTTGAGTTTGATAATGGTGAAGTAGGTGGGTTTGATTCCCTTAACCTTACTAAAGACTTTGAACCATACATTACTCCTGAAGAGCGACTAGCACGTGGGACTAATTGAGCATCATAGAGATAGAGAGGAGAGACATGAGAGCTCTCTTCTCTCAGTGCTTAAGTACGAGAATCTGCTATATATAGAGCACCCAAAAAAAGGGGTCTAGATCCCATGGGAAAATTTTTTTCTCGAAATTTCTGTTGTTTTTCCTTATAGGAGTTCCTATAATAAAAGAGTTATGAGTGATAAAGATAAAACTAGTTGGACCTGTGATCTGGGAGGACGGGTATAATGGAGATAGAATCTACGGTATTATTTGATATGATAAGAGAGGGATCCGGTATTGTGTTATCGTTATGTTTCGCTATTGCGTATTTCCCACAGATTATCAGGATGTTTAGAAATAAGAGCTCGAGAGACGTATCCTTAGGTATGCTGATACTCAACCTTATAGGTTATTGTTCAGGATTGATCTATATAACGAGTAATGAGATAGCTAGATTCTGGGTAGTGGTTAACTATTCTACGGGTATATTGATGACCTTATTGACTGTATTTTTCTGGAAGTACTATATTCGGAAGGAGATAGAGCATTGAGGGATGAGAGTAGGGGCCGCCGGGTTGGGATTTGCGTGCGTGCCGGTAATGAAAGATTAACAATAGACAAAAATACAGAAAGAACATATGCAGGTTCAAACATTTACAAAAGCATATTTAGTTGAATTCACTGATAAAAGATCCGGTTATAGGTTTCTTAAATTCGGAGCTACTAATAAATATGATGTCGATCAACGCTTTCAGCATGATCCAGAGCAATACAAAGATTACGATATTCAAGTAATTGGAAGTATCTATGCTAAACAGAAGAATATTAATTATAAAAGAATGGGTGAGGTAGAGGACTACTTTTTAAGTAAGTATCCTAGGAATACCAAATACTTTAAAGATAACTTCTCTGGTATATCTGAGACTTACCAACCTGGTAATGATGGTGAACGAAATAGAATAATTAAAGAGTTCTATGATATAAAAACTATGATACTAAAAGGTAAGGATATTAAGGATGTTATCAAGGAAAACGAAGAAGGTGACAGAACGGTGAGAGATTTCGATCGAGGCAGAACCATAGGAAAAGCTGATGGCTATCTCAAAGCGCGCAAGCTCGATCGAGATCGAAGCGATGGATTTTTAAAGATGCCTGATTATTTATTCGGATCAAGAAAAAATAATAACGAAGGACATAAAACAACGGAACCTATTATATCATGTGACTGTATGTTTGGTTGTAAAATATGTAATCCACCATATATTAACTGTAGCGCTCCTGATCCAGCTGATTGGTATTAATTTAACAACTAATAAATAAAATTATGAAAGTGATAAGACTCATTGCTAAACCAGATACATGGTTTAAAGAAGGATCTGAAGTATACGATTATGATGAGTATGGTATGAGATTTACTTTAGATGAATATGAAGAATGGAAGAAATCAGGGAGTATTCTAGCTCGTGGTATTAGAGTATGTGAAAATCCATTATCTGAAGGTACAGAAAATAACCCCAAGGTTTTAGGGGAAGAGTATATTGATGGAGAATTATGCGATATAGATGAATTTGAGTTGAAATTCATGAGCTTCAGGGAAGGTTGTAGGATATGAAAGATAATAAGATAAGAGTAACAGTTAAATGGAATACAGGAACAAGGGTTCATAAGCCGCTGAAAGGTAAGGGGTCTTATAAGAGGATAACTCAAATTAAGGCTGAATAAATTTATTTTATTGCCTTTTTCGGTTTATAAGCTATAAATAATCGGGTATGAAGAAAACATTATTGACAATTAGTGCGATGATTATTAGTTTAAATATTTTCGCACAAACTAATCAAATTCAGAAAGCTATCATTAAGCCGAGTTTCTCTGTAGAAGCTGGGTACGTTGATACAATTATTAGCAAAGGTGTTGCATATACTGGTGGGGATACCCGGTACCTTGGATTGAACTTACATTCTCCAGCAGAGAATAACTTTATTCCAGTGGACTTGTATGGGGGAGGTAAAATTATTGCAGAAGATACAGATTCTTTTTGGAGCCTGGGTGGTGGTAAGACACTATCTCTTAATGACTCTGATAAGTTCGCTCTGCGATTAGATGCAGTATACACCACTCGTAGAACCGACTTAAACGTACCTCAGAACTCGGAAGTTGCTGGTACTGTAGGATTGGTTACACCATGGGTAACTCCTTATGTTGGCTATACTCACGACTGGAGAATCGATCAGAACGGTCTAACATTTGGTTTGACACATGATTATTCTTTGGAGATTAAGGGAGACGAGTGGTTTAAGTTCACTCCCAATGTTGGCTACCATGTCTTTGAAGACTATGAGTCAGTTGAAGCTGGGGTTCGGTTATCATTAACTAGATGGCAGCTTGCACCGTTTGTATCAGCTAGGTATGTAGATAATGATTTTGATACACAGAATGTCAATTTTGCTACAGAAGAGCTTGACGGTGATTTCATTTGGTCAGCTGGTTTAGCGATAAACTTCTAATCAAACAAACATAAAAAAAAACATAAGGCGGTCTTTTAGGCCGCCTTTTTTATTGCACCAATCACTTAGATATGTATAATATAGATATATGAAATGCTCTTGTGGTAAAGATATTGAAACGGCTCGTGTAGAATTCGGATTGAAGTCTTGTAAAGCATGTGCTTTTAATAGACCTGATGTATCTAGGTATAAAGGTACTATGAATTGGTCTCATAAGACTGCTCCTGTTATTCAGGTGATGTCCGCTTCTTGCTGGGATGATCAAAAGAAGTACTATACTCCTAATGGAGCTCGGAGTGCAGTTAAGAATTTCAGTAAAAATGTTTGCTCTTAATAACCTGATAGATAATTAATAATATGAACGTAAGTGAATTTGAACGTACCAAACCTACTCTCACCCTACAAGCTATAAACTCAGCTATTAATAAGTACCAGACCCTCGTAGAAAAATACCAACATAATGGTCAGCAATTGATCATGGAGGGTACTGATGC
>ENA-UZXC01000186-UZXC01000186.1-metagenome-genome-assembly--contig:-Day-2-25m-contig-186_pt1 | contig 52084 bp, 75 predicted proteins | sample MGYA00260340_ERZ794900 | MGnify/ENA metagenome assembly ERZ794900 | reverse complement strand
CTTTCTATCAGAGAATTTAAAAGACTCTCCTTTAGATTGTAAGTATGCTGACAGATCTGTATCCATGTTAGGTACATATGGTTTTTTAGTAACAGTAGTAGGATCATCCTTTTTAGCAACAGTACTAGTAGGTTCCTTGCCATATATAGATTCTCTTTCTTTACGCTGTTCGGGGGTTAACATGGAAATAGGAGTAACAGCTAATGGGTCGTAAAATGGGAATACAGCAAAATCCTTTAAATCATTTTCATTTAATTCATGAGTTTTGTATCCTTGAGGTAGTATTCTAGCATCTAATTTAAATGCTGGTAAGTCTGTATTTAGACCGTGAAAAGAAATTAGCTCTGATGCTGAGTATTTATACTTATCATCTTGTTTTAAATAATACTTACCCTCGCCTATTGACTTAGACGTATTATTATAACTAGCAACTAGGGCAGGTCTACCCATTAACAAGGTGTTTGGGTGTAATAAATAATTATCACCTTCTTTTATAAGCCCCTTGTTAAATTCTGTCTCCCTTGGGGTAATCTTATCGTCTTTAAAGGTAAGGTATTCCGAGGCATTTGCTTCTGCAGGTTTATATCCCAAGGTTTCCATTTTATACCTAAACCTATCAATACTGTTAAGCAAATCCAAACTATCCTGAGTAGTAGGTTGGTTCTTGGGAGGTTCCACAGGAACTTGTCCTCCTTCTTGCATCATACCTGTACCATTGAGATTAGTACCATACTGCTGAGCATGAGTATAATATGTATCATTAGGTTGATTGAAAGTTGATCTATTATCTCTACCTCTAGCCAAATTAGAAGTAAATTCACTAATGCCCATCATTAAAGGCATAGCACTAATAGAATTAGAATATGCTGCCTCTAATTGTTTTATCATATCATTTGGATTAAACTTTTGCGCAGTCGCTGGCTCTCCTGTTGTATCTCTTGGGCCTACAGTTTTCTCCATTGGATCTACTCGATTTAAATAAGTAGATAACATAGGGTTTCCTTGCGCTTGTGTGGCATGATATTCCCTCACTATTTTCTCATTGTCACTTTCAAAAGGATTACTAGGATAAGTAGGTTGTTGACTTTTTAAATCATTTATCTGTTGAACCGCTATCTCCAAATCTTCCGTAATAAAAGGGCCCATTCCTCCTAGGATAGCCTCATATAAAGATATTTTTTTATTCTGCTTCATTATCTAGGTGATATTATATTTTTGTTATTCATGAACTTAACAATGATTTGATTCATCTCTTGGGGATCATCCTCTCGAGATAAGTAAATCTTGTTCCAGTTATGTCTCATTTTAGCTCTTTGGTAAACCGGTTTTTGATAATTGATATAATCCGGATTAGGAGTATAATTGTAACCATTAGGCTCAGTGGTTAGAAGGTTAATATAATTAGTATTAAATTCTGCTCGGTTTTTAGTAACGTCCCAGAATTGGTTAAATCTATACTTCTGCTCTACCTTAGCGTATTCTATATCGATATAGTCTGTTTGTATTTGAGGGTAGTTATTTATCTGAGACATTTGATTCTTAGCCTGTAGATTCAAGTGTAAAAGACCAGTAGTTTGTTCGGTATTATAAATATGTGCTCTATTAAAGTTATAGTCCAATAAGTGATGCTTATCTATACAAGAGTTAAAGTACTTATAACTTTCTAGATTATACTCTATGCTAGAAAGAGTGGCTGTCTGCATACCAGAATTAATAACATATTCGAGATCGAATGAATGTTGTAGTTGATAAAAGTAGCAATAGTGATCGCAAGTTTCATTGTGTTTGTAGATTATATTGTTCTTAACTGTCAACTGACTCAAGTCCGTCTGAATAGTATCATCTGGGTGCCAGTCGTGAAAAGATATCCAAGCCTCCACTCTAGGGTTATAAGACAGATTCCATGAGCAATCATCGAAATAAGTCTCATCAGATAGTTCTATAGTAGAACCATTGTATGTAAATTCATGTGTAGAAGAATCATAAGACACTAAGCCTACAAATTCATCTTTTAGTTTATAATCTCTTTTAGAAATGTGGTAGACCTCATCTCTATTATCAAATACAGAAGTATACCCAACTCCAAGTAAAACATTATCCTGAAGTACTTCAGAAAATTGTTCTGTTAATTTGAATGGCATATTCTCTTTTAACCAGAAGTTCATTCCCTTTTGATTTAGCTCTTCTAGCTTAGATCCTCTCATTGAAAATACTTTTCCTTGCTCAGCAGACACATAGAATAGTCCGTACTGAGTATTGGTAATAGCTTCTCTAGAAGAAGCAGCACCGTAATTAGTGTCTGTAGTTACTATAGGTCTAGGCTTCTGCGCGAATAATCCTCCGTCACCTATCGATATCTTGGTACCAGCATCTGTAGATAATGTATCTTGAGCAGTAATCAACCATGGTGAAGACTGATCCATTAAGAATACTATATTATTTCTATCTAAAGGTTTAGTAGCAATTAAGTTACCAGCTTCTTTAGGAAAATCATAATAATTATTAGGGAGGTAAGTTCTCCATGTATCTTTAGTAAATCCTTCTTGATAAGGTAGAGACCAAAATACACGATTATCGTAACGTACATGACAAGTTGTTTCTGTAGTACAATCAAAAGATTTATCTTGAGGAATAATACTATTCTCAGTTAGACCCTTAGAATAAGAAATATCATACTTATGATCATTATCTATATCATAAAAGTCTTGACGGAAGATATATTCTAAATCAGTGTGCTCATTCTCATCATAATGGCGTCTCCCCAGTCTATCATCGTAGTCTCTCAGATCTAAGTTATATTCTGATTCTACTAGGAAGTCTACTACTCCATTATTAGAAGTATACATATAAGTATCTTTCTTAGCGAAGAATCCTGAAGATTTACAATCTAGGTTATTCAATGCTGAAGGTAAATTAGGTACTCTATCAAAATCAAATAAAACTATATCAGTTATCTCGTACTTGAAAGTACTCATCCAGTATCGTACGTAAGGTAATGACATATATTGAGAATAATCAAATGCAAAATTATCTCCTACATCTGTGGCAGTATCCGTAAAGTACTGTTGCTTTCTCTTTAGAGTATATTTGTTTAAGTACGTATCTCCACCAAATACTGTAGAAGAGGAGTAAGTAGCATCTTGTGTTAAGTTTGTTTCACAGTATCCTGTATCTACATATCTGATAGAATCTATTTGACCATACTGAGATGGTAATTTTCTTCTAATAGAAGCGTAGTGTGAAGAAGCTGTCCCGGAATAAATTTTAGAATCACAGGCCCCTGCTTGAGTCATTGTTCTTCTAGAAGTATCTGTAACAGTTGGGTTGTTTACTTCTCTTGTAATAGATATTGCTACTCCTGATTCTTTGTTAAGATTATTCAGTGGTTGATTATTAAACCTCTGTACTTGTGGATAGATATACTTAGCACTGTCTATTCTTCTTCTTCTATTTCCGATAGAAAAAGAGTTAAATGACTCATAGGTACCTACTGCATTTGCTTGGTATACATAATTTCTAGGTGAAACTAAATCTTGAATTACATCTAGAGCTTCTCCTGCGTATATAGAAAAATGGTAAGTAAAAAGTGCAACATTATTTAAACCTTTTAGGATTGTAGGTATTTTAGTAAAAGCTGTATCACAAATATTCTCTTCAAAAGTTACTTTAGTGCCTGGGCTTACATTAGAACCTACGGCATCTACGTTTGAAGATGCCAGTCCTGCTAATGTCTTTACAAGAGTACTTCTTGCTGCAAGGATTCGCAAATCTTTTGCAGGGTTTGGTAGTAACTTAGCGGTTGCTAATGCAGCTTCATAAATAGTCCATGCTTGTGCTATTAAAACAGAGGAACCTCCTGTTGCGTCTGCTATAAGTTTTATACATCTTTTCTCATTACCTTCAAGTAGTGCACCCCCTACACCTATAATATAAGCTAATGCTAAAGAAACATCTGTCATAAGGACGTTCTTAGAGTGTTTATAAGAGGGAGAGTAGGTAGTATTAGTGTCTCCATACATTTCTCCTTCAATTACTAGATCCGTACCAAAAGTCGCTTTAGCATCAAATCCCGCAAAGGTTGGTGAATGATAAGTAAATAAGTCTTTTTTGAAAGTAGTAGCAGGTCTCCAATTAGTACCATCATTGTTTTGTATGAGCTTTTTAGATAAGAAGTTATCTTCACTTAAATCATTAAATGGGTAATTAGGATATAATCCCTGGTTATTAGTGTCAGGGATATCATATTCTCCCATATTAAACAATAAACCTTTCCCTTGGATTGATTTGTGGTTAACACGGTCCGCTCTTACTATTCGGTAACCTACAATATTAGTAAGTAGATTTCCATCACAATCAGTAGGATGAGAAATATTATCAAACTCTAATCCTAAAATAATTCTATGGTCTCCTATTTTATAAGGAACTGCATCTACACTAGGCATTCTATGGTGCCTAATCTTTTCACCGGCTAAGCTACCATATACTTCTGTATTAGTAGGGTATAATTCTTCAGATTGCCAAAAGCCAGTAAGGCCCTTTCCAATTACTTCCTCAGCACATGATGATGAAGGTAGGCCTGCTACTCTTCCCTGAGCAGTGTTATAGATCTCCCATCGTTGTTTACTCTCAAGAGGATCACAACCTGGATCATAAGATTCATATACATCTGAATTATTAACTTGTTGTAAATCTACAGCTTTAGCTTCAGGTCCAAGTATAGAATAAGCTTCACTCCAATCTCCAGTATCATATAACCATTGTATTCCAAGAGCGTATACTTCATCTCTCATGTATCCTACATGTTTCCCTCCGTTAAGATAGTAATCCTCGGTAACAGCATATGCTGCCCATTTCGTTCTAATCTTATTAGCCAGGGGCTGGTAATTAATTCTAGGTTTAGTAGTGGCTCCTATCCAAACAGCTCTATCATCTACAGTAACAATATCTTTAGAAGATTTGTAAATTACAGATTTAACAAACACATCAGACATATCTATGATAGCTAAGTCATTAATATTACCTATCTCTACACTAGTTTGAGTAGTATTGTATACTCCTGTTTGATACACAGTTGTGCCAGCATTCACTGTAGCTATTAAGTATATTATATACTGATCGAAATCAGTATCGATATTAGACAACTCTACAGATACTCCTCCTCCAAAATTCTGGTGAGAGAATAAAGATACCGGATTAGTCACTGAATAGATATCAGTAATTCTGAAATCGTCTTCAGCATATCCTATGGCCACTTGATAAGCCCCATTAGGTAATTTCCCACCTGATTGAGAGACAGAGATATCTAAGCAAGGGACATTAATAATAGAGTTAAGTAGAAGACTATTACAATCTTCAGCTTCCGGAACATCATTTAAATTGATGTACCTATTAGGATTATTATCATCTACTATGTAGATAACTTCATCACAGTTATTTATAACCTGAGATATAGCCTTAGGAGGGTATGCTTTTGAAAAATTAAGACAAGGAGAATTATATACAGTAGTATACGTGCACGCAGAAGAATCAAATATACCTATCTCAGAATCCGTCTCATCTCCAAGAAATAGAACAAATCTTCTATTATTTAATGGAGCTGATGAGATATAAGGCAATTCTGTTGATAAGCACTGAACAGTAGAAGGCTCATTTTGGATTGAGGAAAATTTACCTTCGTGGTTATTCATCTTAGCATTGATTGCATGCGTATATTGGCCCTCTTGAATGAACTGAGGGTCAACATCTTTATTCATACCTAATCTAGGTAATACTCCTTTGGTATCTCTAAGGTTTGTATATTTAGGATTCTTAGCCATCATGGTTTATGGTTGTAATGGTTTCCAGTATTTGTTGTACATCTTTCTACGCTTACTCTTGTAAAGATTTATGAAGTCTTCAAAATCAGGAGTATTCACAAACCTTTTAGCTATGATCTTAGATTGATTATGTTTTTGGGCCATAAGCTGGTATCTTCTGTACACATTTTCTGTACCATTGTTTAACCATAACTCTTCTAGTAATCTCTCTTTAATAGCGTATTTGTAGTAATCTCTTACTAATGGGTGGTTATATACTAAGATATTTGATGGAGAGGTCAAGTCGGATGTGTATGTGACAAGTATAGTGCCTTCCTGAAAGGCTGTAGACAATCTAAGGCCATCCTCACTTCTTTCTATAGATACTTCTGTGACATTATGGAAAGGATCCTTATCACAAGTATCGCAAGAGTAATGTGGCTTAACTAGTAGTAATATCATCTGCTCATGGATATCATAAGTAGTTTGAGTATCAGTAGTTACCACAGTAGACACCACTTCTTCTGTATCAGAGCAGGTCTTGCAACCTCCTGAAGTTGTAGTAGTGTCAGTTGTAACTGTAGTCTTAGTTGTTTCTTGAGACTCATATTCAGTTTCAGTATAACTATTACACAACACTCCTCTCTCCCATAACTTAAAGTCTGGTGGTAGATTTACTCCATAGTTCTCTACTTTTAAAGATACAGTTCTAGTAGGATTTATCTTTACAGAAAGAAATGAGCTACAAGACTCTACTACATCTATGAACTTATCTGATTCAAAATGTCCCTGGTCTACGAAAGAACTCATCTCGTCTTCCACAGAGGCCATTAATTGGTCAAAAGTGATATACTGGTAATTATATCTATTAGGCATTGGTTAGTTATTTTAGGTTAATATTGTCGTTCTGGTGCTCATCATAAGGTATATTAGCATGCAGATGTAGGTCTTGAAATACCATTTGGTCCATTTGTGATACCAGGTAGTCAGATATTCTGAAAGATTGTTCTCTAATATTAGAGCACTTACCATCATCTTCACAAGGGTCCATTACTTCTTCTTGGAAGTATCCCTCTATCTTTATAGCATCCCATTCTAATTCAGGGAAGTATAAATACCCATCAGAATACCAGTAGTACTTCTCATCATTATACTTATAAGTATTCTTTCTTAATTTTCTTTGAAATGCGTTAGAAGTTATCTTCTTTACTTCCTGAGAACCATCTAGAGATCCTACCCATCTAAGTAAAACACCGTAATTCCCTTCCATTAATTCAGGAATTCTTTCTTTAGTTCTTTTAATTCTACATGCGCTCTGGATTTGACATGCTTCTACAGAATCTACTTCTATCAATTCTTCAAACTTGATCGTTTGAAATAGATTGTTTTGATAGATAATCTTTTGTAGTCTGTCCCTTTTAACAACGAAATCTCTGTGCTTTTTCATTAAAAGATAGATGAACCTATCAGTAATGATCGTATCAGAGGAGGTTAAGTTAAAATTGTTTCGTATGCGACTTATATGTTGTTCTATTGTCATCATAATTATGGTCTTAGTCTTAATTGCAATTCTTCTAATGTGTGTCCTTACCTAACCAAATAAAACCTTGACTAGATGGTCTGCATTAGTAATCCATTAATCGTTTCCCTATAGAGCTGTATTTGTATACTCTCAGGTATCGATTAAAGTTCTTAGCAAATACTTTAGATACTTTCCCTTTAAAGGAAGAGTCAAATCTAAAAGACCATAGCCTCTTATTTCTAATTCGATACTTTCGAGATTTAGAGGATAATATGATCTTACATAATCTACTAGCTGTGTGAAGGTTTAGTTGTCTAACCTCCCTATCTCGCTCGTAGCTCTTTTTGTAGTCTACTATTTTCATATCCTCGGGAACCGGTCTACTCAACACTATCATGTGAGCAAAACCGGTTATTTCAAATCCGTCTCTTTTTTCTTCAATCTCTCTTCTTGAGAGGTTAATAAAAGTTTTAATTATTTTGTTAATCTGAGATAAAGAAAGATCTAAATCCGGATACTCCTCTTTTAGGAGAGTTGCGAATTCTTTATTAGGGTAACTGGTTTGTTTAAAGGCATCTACCTTAAATCCTCCCTTTTTAATAGTTTTTCTTTCCTCAATCCAAGACATAACTGTATATAATAATATAACGAAAATTCCCGAGATTATGAAATTTAATGGATTATAAATCCATAGTGATGTTAATTGGAGTCTTACCTTGATCTAAGACTACCATACATCCGATAGCTGGCTTCTTTCCAGCTTTGGCATATGCCATTGCATAAGAGCGATGATCGATACCACATCCTACTTGGGAGCCGAATACTTTAAATTTAGCTCCTACTAACCATTCAGTATAACACTGAGTATGTAAATGCCCTTGTACTACAGACTGCATATCAGATTTAATACGCATTCTAGCGGTCCCTCCTTCACCATGAACATATTTTACGTCATCATACTCCACACTGTCAATAAAGTTCCATCCAGGGGTGTTTAAAACGTCTTTATATTCTCGTATCCACTCTCTAGGAATATCAGAGGATTGAGCCTTACGCATGATTAGTCTATCATGATTACCAATCATAACATCTGCTACTGGAAAAGCTTCTGCCCATTTAGCTATTTTAGTTTTGGCCATTTGTAATTCTTGATCTCCTCCATGACCTTCTGGGCTTGTCTCGTGAAATGATGAGTAATGATTGTCAATTACGTCGCCTATAAAGACTACCTGATTACAGTTGTACTTATCATAAGTCTCTTTACAGAATTCCAGATAGCCCTCTAAACAGAAAGGTTCGTGTAAGTCTCCAATTACGAGGATACGTCTATCATCGTTATTTTTACTTTTTACTACCTTAGTTTTAATAGGCTCTGGTTTATCTCTCAATAAAGTAAGCTTAGCTTTTTGGACTTCAGAAATCATATAACGAGGGAATCCATCCTCATTATTCTTAAATGGTTTAACTGTTAATCCTAAGTGTGTTGCCTCAGCAGGTTTGAGGCGGGTTCTAAAAAACTTCTTCATAAATTGTTATTTTGGCAAATGTAAGTATAATTTTTGGATAAAAAAAAAGCCCTTTTCTCAAAGGGCCCTAAATGTCGATAGTGAAACCGTAAAAATCAATAAAAATAAAAGATATCGACTATTTTAGTATTTTATGCTATGTAGTAAGTAAAGCTTGGTATGATAAAATCAATACTTACTGTAGATGTCGCCGTTGAGTTAATAGCTTCTGACGTAAATGCTGCTGTTATTCTAGAAAAGAATGCTTTAAAAGAACTTGTTGTAGCATCATTTGATATGAAAGAAGTATTAGGTCTCCAGTCAGCCCCATTGAAATTACTTGTTGTACCATAACCTTCATCTTCTGTATGGTTAGAACCTACATTCATAGAAGATGCAGTAATAGGTGTATAAGAGGTAGAAAAAGCATTAGTATCTATAGTAGTTATAGCTGTATTTCCTGTTAATCCACTATAAGTTAATGTACCTCCTTTTACTTCTATTGTAGATCCTATCCTTCTGTATTGAATATCTCCCGAAAAATCAGTCTCATAAGAGACATCTTCCCAATCGTCAGCGCAACTATATGCTACATATCTCTCACAAGTATCTGCTGTATCTACTGAAATTAAATCACTTTCGTAAGTAACCTCTACTCCATCCCTAGAGAATATATATTCAGGGTAAAAATCAGAATAGGCTGTATCAATGTATCCTTCATATGTTATAGTATAAGACCAAGTTAAAGTTGGAGATTCTACTAAAACTACTGTAAAGGTACCTACACCTAAATTATTAAGAGCATTAGCAACATCAGCTGTATCAATAAGTAATACTGGCGAACCTCCATTTAAAGGATATACCTGATTAAGTATCTTTACAGATACAAACCTATGTAAAGCTAAATCTACATAAGCCCCTTCAGAAAAAGAATAAGTAACACTCCAAGAAGATTTAGTTAATTGTAGTCTATCTACACAAACTCCTGTATGACCTACTATTTCAGGTAAGCAAGGATCCTCTCCCTCTTCTACAGTTTCCGTTGTGCTCACTTTTAACGAGCAGCAAATATCGGTAGCGCTATTAAGTACACTCTCAGCTACCACTGTTTTTACTTCAGGCATTCCAGAAGAAGCCTTAGTATGAACGTAAGGTATAACTGTAGATGTATCTCCATGTGTAGTTAGAATAATTCTAAATGTCACTGTTAATCCTGTAGCTACATTACTTACAGTAACTGTAGATATATCTAATTCTGATGCAAACCAGGCCTCTATGGCGGCTGTATCAGATATAGATAATCCTCCAGAAGGGTAATATACCCCGGAAGGTAAAGTAATTCCTTCAAATGTAGAATCAGCTAAAGTAAGGTCTGTTACATCTAATCTATAAGTGTATAGAGAATAACATGCTTTTTCCGCCTGTAAAGGAGATTCAAATACAAATGAATCAGCTAAGAAGTTTCTTGCGCATGTGTCATTTGCGAATGTCCTATAAGTGATATTCTCTTGTACATACGTGTTGACGGCCGTTAAAAAAGTAGTATTTGTAGTTAGTTTGGTTACTAGACCTGCTTCGTTAATAGCTAAAGTTATACCACATGTATTTGCTGTAGTAGTAAAATCGTCCGTATTATAATCTACTTGATTAGCTTCTATACCTGTAATAAGAGCTTGAAGTATAGTATCAAGATTATTATCAGTTGGAGCAGTTAAACAAGTATAAGTTAAACCATCATATACAGGAGTAGTGCAAATAGAAGTCAAAATAGCGTCTACAGTATCTGATAGAGAAGTTCCAGTAGAACCTCCAATGCAAGTTGTATCAAAACTTGGAGTTACTACACTACATACGTACGTTAGTAAGAAAGCAATAGCTTCATTAGGTGTATTAGTAGTTGTGCCTCCAACACATGTAGCATCAAAAGTAGGTGTAGTAGCTGTACATACCTCTGCTAATATAGCCGAGATAGTTTCTGTATAAGAGGCCGCAGTTTCTGTACCTCCTAAGCATGTAATATCATACGTAGTAGTCCAATCTACAGCATATTCTCCTAATTTATCTATAATAGCATCAAGGTACTCATTCTTAGTTGCTACTAAATTAGTAGTCCCTGTAAACTGTACGCATTCCGCTGGATAAATAGTAGAGCAGCATTCGTCGTTATTAGTAATAGCCATTAGTGTTCTTCTTCTATTTTAGAAATTAAAAATTTAATTGCCAGGTCAGCTGTTAAAGCTGTTCCTCCCGCTGTACCTCCTACAGTAATTGCTGAGAGGTCATACGTTTTCCCGGCTAACTCACATAAGTAAGTTAAGGTTCTTGTCATAGCCGATAAGTATGTTTCAGTAGCCACCCCTCCGATACATTGAGCATCAAAGGTAGTGTTACCATCATATATAGTGGCTAAGATAGTTTCAAGTGTTTCATCATTATGAGATACACATTTAGATTGAATTATTTCTGAACAGCAAGTTTCATCGCAATTGTTAACACAAACTGTGTTCTCATTCACTAATTCCTCACTGCATACTGTACATGTTGCCATTTTGTTCCTGTTTTATGTTTTATATAAATAATGTACAATCACAAGTAGATTGTTCTACTGCCTTAATACAAACCTCATCTTCAGTCCCTACTGTAGATTTCATCTCTAGGAATATGTCTTTTCCTGACTGAGCAGTAATCACTATTGTGGTTACCCCATAAGTAGTGTAATCTCTACGAGTAATAAGAGTAACTTCCGTAGTTGAACTTGCAGCAGTTAAAGCTGTATTCAATACTGCTCGGATTCCTTGCATGCCTGTTGTAGCTGTGTAAGCAATGTCACACGTAATATCTTCTGTAGCTATGTGTGTGCCCCCAGTCAAATTAGCTGCACCAGAACTATCCATGTATGTAGGATCGTAAGCATAAGCAGTATAAGGAGGAGGGCCTGTAGGAGTATGACCAGGTGCAGGAGTAGCAACAGCTTCTCCATCAATTTTAGATATAAACCAATCGTCTATATCAGAGCTATTTAAAGAGTTAGGAATGTTAATAGTATAACATGTAGTATTTGCAATTAAGTCTGTACCAATACTACAAGCTGTAGAATCTCCAGAAATATCCAAGATATCACAACTTGGATCTAAGTTAGTCACCGATACTACAGTAGCTGTAGAAGGTAAAGTAAACGTATCACTAGTTACTATCATACTCTCTCTTACTATTTGGCCTGATAACATATATACTACTTCTACATTTAAATCTTCCGGATCAGCACAGTCTGTAAAAATAGTAAATGTACATACTTCACAATCAAATGTTGTAGATGCTGCCCCTAAAGTCACTGACTCACAAATGAAACAGTCTGCTGTAGAGTCATCAGTATTTGTAATTCTAAAGCACCCTGATAATTCAAATACTACATCTGTAGTAAAGTCTATACTAGAAATTCTGGGATTTGTAGATACTAGAGCGAATCCTCCATCAAAATCAGATAAATTAACATTTATAGAAGCAGAAGCCCCATTAGCATCTGTAAGGTTAAGAGTCATTGTTGTTCCACAAGAACTCACATAACTTGGTAGTGATGAGGAGCCATCAAAGGTTATTGTAATTAAGTAACCTGTAGTAGTTCGTGTAGCAAATAAGTCTTTAGCAATATCTGTACAAGAGATTCTGCAACAGTCTAAAACTTGATCATATTCAGTTGACATTCTTTCTACCAAAGCACAATTAATCTTGTAAAGATTATCTATCTTCTGCTCTAAAGTAGAATTGTCTGTCATATCTGTAGTATCTACTCCCCAAGTATTAAGTTGAGTTAATATGGTAGATGTACAGGCCACAGTATTTAGCTCAGCTGCATCACAACTAGTTAAATCTGCTCCTCTATCGATAGATAAAGTAGCCTCTTCTAAAGATATTAGTCTTACGCTAATATAATTTATAGCCTCAGCTAAAGTAGTAGTACCTGTCCATAGGGCTGCACAGCCTGAAGCGTATAAGTCTACACCATCATCAGTCTCTGTTACTGTAATAGCTTCCAGTGTAGCTATTCTTTCGGTTAGGTCAGCTATCTCTTCTATAATAGCATCGTTATTTGTTCTCGTGTAATTTTCACAGATTAAAGCTAATATATAGTTAATTAAATCTTCATCTGTATACCCATCTCCAAGTGGAGAAGTAAGTATAGCCCATTCTGTAGAGCAAGTAAAATCTATATCCCCAAAAATACTAGCTGTAGATAAAGTATCTACTCTATCTGCTAAAGCACAGTGATTCTTAATTATACAATCAAGTACATTAGGCACTGTTACGTCAGTTATAGTACACCCTAAGCTTGTTTCTCCCAGACAACTAACATCAAGAGATGATAAATCTACAAGAGTGTTAACGTCTTCTATTGCTGTAGACATCTTGTAAATGATGTCTGTGATACTGTCTCCTTTGCATAGCTCAGTAGTACTTAGAAGAGTAACTGTATCAGGCCACTTTACGCAAGAAGAACTGATTAGTTGAGTACAGGTATTATTATATTTGTTAATTGGTGTCATTATATTCTATTTATCAGTTCAATAATCTTTGATATGTCGCAACCGGTATATGTCTCTGTTAACAAGTAATGTTCATAAATATCTTTAAGGTCTTGAAGTTCTTCAAGTTCCTTTGATTCTAAGCAGTTGTTTATACCGTAGCGCATCTTCTGATACTCTAAATAAACTGCATCTGCATAGCAGCAGCTGATTCTTTCTTCGATAGTCATATTACTTTTTTGCGCAAGAAACACAAACCTTCTTACCGTTAACTACTCGTAGGTTGCATCCACATCCTACTTGTTTTTTACATTTTGCACAAACTGCCATAATTCTTAATTACAAGTGTCACATGTTAAATTCAATGCTGTTAGTCTTTTTATAGCATAATTATGAAGTTCCAATCCTTTTTCAGGAGAGTTACATACTTCTACATATGCTTTAGCAGCGTCTAACAACTGCTTAATTTCTTTTAGCTTCTCAAGTTTAGCAACCTGAGTAGAATTAGGTGTGCAAGCTTCTAGTTTAACAGCACATAATGCTTGATTATAACAATTTAAAACTTCACACTGTCTTAAGTGATTATACTCCACGTATAGTTCAGCTGTAGGACAAATTTGATATCTTATTTGATATATACCGTCTTGTAACGGTATTGGCTCATCATCGCAGTGAGCATTGGTATAAAGGAAGTCATACGAATTATAACTAACAAAGAAATCCTCTTCTACGTCAAAGACATGTGTGTCTCCGAATCCTGGAGGAGTTATTAATAATTGAGCACAAGTAGTTGTGATATCTGAATTATATGTAGATGTATCTTTCAACATCAGTGAGTTGCAATCGCCGCTTTCGTAAACTTGTAGTGATAATACTGACTTCATAATGGGTATAAAAAAAGGGATAGGATATTAAGAATCCTATCCCCTTATATTAGTTTAGTAGTTTAAAGATTAGTAAGTAACCAAATCAGCTCCACCTTCTGCTGCAAGTTCAGTTAAACGAGCCTCAAAATCCGAAATATCTACTGACTCTTCGAAGAAGAAGTCTAGGTTATAAGTCTGGTCATTGTTAAGACCTGTCATACCCATAGAGTTAAGGTTGTGTGGAATGTAGTGGTTAATAGTTAAACACTGGTAGTATGCAGTTCTGTCAACCACGTCTAAGTGATTTTGATCTTCTGCTTCTCTCCAACGTGGATCGTAATCGAAACGTTCGTTTGAAGTTCTGTAACCATTGTTTAGTAAGTATTTTCTCAATACTGACTCTCCTAGACCAACTGCTTGTTGGAAAGACTGAGTTTTGATAACTGGCCATTCTTCTGGAGTACATAAAGAAGCATCATCTTCAAGAGAAACCTGAAGTCTAATACCATCTAAGTTGTAATGATCCATTGGACGGAAAGAACAGTCACCGAACTTCTTCTCAACGAAAGCTGCAGTTAAACGAAGACCAACTTGACCAGCAAATGCTGCGTCAGTTTCACAAGCACATGCATCCCAAGATACAGTAAGTACTAATTCGCCATCTGAGTTATATTGACCGTAGTCAGTAAGATCAGCATAAGTAGGAACTCCTAAGATTTCAGTAGAGAAAGCTACAGTAGTTTCTGCTGATTGCTCTAAAGTGAATTCTTCTTGAGTTACACCAGAACCTTTAAGAGTTGCTGCTGTAATATCAGTTCTTCCTAATGAAGTGATCCATGTATTTACATCAGTTAAGTTAGTAATACCATCGATAACCGGTAGATTAATGCAAAGGTCTCTAACTAAGATTTTTCTGTCTAAAGTAGCTGTAGTAACAGTAGTTGCTCCAACAACATCAAGTGCTGCAGGTACAACTGCTGGTCCACCTACGTACCACTCAGTATCACTAACAGACTCAATGTGAGTTGCTGCTGGATAAGCTGCTAACAATTCTGCTTCTGTAACAGCTGCTCCTGTAACAACAGTATAAGCATCTAATGCATTAGCGTGAATATCGATAGCTGAAGTGTCACTGTAGATTAAGTCAGCAATTACGTACTTTTTCATTCCAGGATCATTGTTGATTTGATCTCTAAAGTTTTCCATAACTACTTTAGGGTCAACAAGATCGTTAGTACAAGTTTCGCAACCTTCACAACAATCAGTTTGAACAGTATATTTTTTGTAATAGTTTCTGTTATGTAATTTAAGAACTGGATCTCCTTTTACATCTAATCTAATAGTGTAAACTGAGTCACATTCAGGAGCTGCAGCACAACCTGCGTTTACTCCATCCCATCCAATGATCCACTGCTCACCAGAAGCTCTACGAGGAGTTACTTTAGTGAAAGAAGTGATGTTTCTTGGAAGAATGCCCAATGATTTAACAGATTCTTGAAGTCCGCCATACATATCAGTAAGTGCAGATTCAGTTAATGAGTCAACTGTATGATAGCTCCCTTGAGCTACAATTAGTTGTCTTTTAAGAAACGCTGTAGGTACCGTAGCGGTAACGTCTAATGCAGCGAATGTTGATTTGTCGAAAATACCTATTTCCCCAGCTGCTAGCTGTGAAGTATCTCCAGATGTCATAAAAGCTCCCGTGCCTACAAAGACTCTTGGGAAACTATGACCGTAGTAATAACTTGCCATTTTTGTTTAATAATTTAGTTTAAATGTTATAGTAATAAAAAACTTATATCAATTATAATATACGTTATTTTATCTCATTATCAAAGATAATTTAATTATTTTTGTTTACCCTATTTGAAGATGAGATGATTTGATTAGGTGATTCTATGTCTGAAGCTAATATTGAAACTGCTTCATCAATTAGAAGTTCAACTATATCGTCCTTAAATTCTGGATTAATATCTCCATTATCTTCTCCGGTTATATTTTCACATCCAGTTAAGGATATGTCTAAAGGTTTTCTATAATACGTTAACTCTACATTCTCTATCTCAAAAGTAGTATCAGTGTAAACGTAAAAGTGATTTCCTCTCATAGTATGAAATGTTTCTCTCCACTCGAAACTAGGACGAAGGGTCCAGTCTCTTAGGTATTCATTTACATTAGCCTCTTCTACGAGTTTTGAATTCATCTTCTCAATACCACAGTCAGCCTTAGCTTTTACATCTAACCTCTTATATTCCATATAATCGGTAGGTAGAGTACCAAACTCTATCTTCTCCTTTGTTACATCCTTCTTATCTAAGAATTGACGTTCTAATAGAATCTGAAGGTCATCTATACGTCTTTTGGTAGATTCATCTCCCTCTTTGTATATATTTCCTCCGTGTAATTGTCTGCGGACCCACTCTAATTGGGCCTTATTAAAAGCCTCAACATACTGCCAGCAATGAAAATGATCGTAATCATTACTATCCAGCTTGTTGAGTCTTTCTTTTATCTTAAGTGGTATTAAATTTACATTCATTAGCTGCCTTCCCAGTATTTATTTACTCTGTGGTGGATATTAATGTAATCGTCATCGTTAGCTTCATTTAAGTAGTGAGCTACGACTTCAGCCATGTTCTTTCCTACAAGAGCAAAGGTTTCCGTATTAAAGTATGTCTTATTGTCATCTTTCTTTAAAAGATTGTAGTAGATCGCATCTTTAACTACTGCTCTCTTTGTTAGTTCAGCTAGCTCCATATTAGCAGCAGAGATAAACGCAAGAGGTGTTTCAGTTTTAGGACCAGGTACATTCTCTCCTAAGATGAATGAGTTTAAGTCATTATATAATCTATCAATTGGATCTTTCTTAGTGAATCCTTTAGTGATAGGTAATACTATTTTCGACATCATGAATAACTTATCTGATTCTCCATTAGTATATAATTCTTCAAGCATTGCTATTGCTTTATTTCTTGTTCTAGAGATACCGATCTTAGCTTTCTCAATCTTAGAGTCAATATGCAAGTAATGCTTATAATTGACATTTGAGTCAGCTGCAGCTTCTAAACTAGGAGCTACTGATGAAATGGCCCCACCCAAGATACCGAAATAAACCAGTACGTCTTTTGGGTCATCCATATTCAAAGATCTGACTGGTGTTCTAACTGATAGATTCATTCCTTTCCAGAAGGATGCGTTTCTATTAGAAAGGTCTACACCTAGTATTTTCTCTAATGTGGTTCTAACATTATCCATCTCTTTTAAAAGAGCTTGGCGCTCTTCCGGATTTTTTATCTTAATAATGTTAAGTGAAGGTTCTTCAAATCCTGTTAAGTAATACTTAACTCCAGCTTTAGTTACATAGCCAAAAGATTCTTTGAATCCTCCTCTACCACCGTCACCATCCATAAGGGCGAGATTTAAATCTCTTAGTCCCATATTTTCGTCTCCCTCATCAATATAATGATTGACTGTGACTTTCTTAGGGAGGTTTAAATTCTTTAAGTCTGATAGTGATGCATAATCCTGAACTTTTACTTCCTCAATAGTAGTTGGAGCTACTGGTGAAGGAGTCATTTGCTCATTTAATCTCTCATTCAGCTTATTGATTGTTTCTGACTGAGACTTAATGAAGGCTAATAATTCAGCTGATGTATCTACTACAGCTTCTGTTTTTTTGGCAACAGGCTTCTTTTTAGGAGCCGGTGTTACCGGTGTTGTTTTTTCTGACATTTTATTGAATTTTGGGTTTCTTACAAAAAAAATAAAAAAAGGGGATTTTTACATCCCCTTTAGTAATTGGAATTCTATTATAGAGATCCTCCTGTAATTGGATTCTTCATAGAGAATCTAAGGATCTTAGTAGGATCTTTCACGAAAAGAGTTGGCATTCTCATAGAGAATTTAACTTTATATCCTGAGAAGTCTCCTGTAGATCGTACCTTGTTACCACCGAAGTAGCTAGCAGTACCATCTTGGATAAGCATTTTCATGTCTGATGCAGCATAGTTTCCGTTAGGAGCATACTTTAAAAGACAGATGTTGTCTGACCCCTTATCTACATTGTAGTCAAATACTACGAATGAGTAAGAAGATAAACGGAATCCGTTAACAATTGGATTTTCTAGGTCATTTGCATGAACTGGATCAAATGCAGCATTGTAAACAAACTCAAGGTTTGCTAAGAAAGGCATCTTGATCTTATCAGCAAAAATACCCCACTCAAGTCCCATTCTGTCTCCAGAAAGAACACCCATGCTAGAAGCATCAAGTTGGAATCCAGCAGCTTTAACTTCCGCCATGATCATTTTGTTGATTAGTTGCATACCACCTAATCCAGTTTGGATTTGTAGTTTTCTGTTAGACATAGGACCATCAAAATCAACTTTTCCGTGGAAGTAGTTGTAAATTTCTGATTGGAACATTTCGTAGTTAAACTCGTCACGAGTATATACGTGCTTGTAACCGTTGTCTAATTGTTTCCAAAGACCCATTGGCATTCTTACATCGTTTGGCCCTGAAGCGTTTCTAATGAAACCACCTTGTCCCCACATTAAGTAATCCTCAACGTCTTTAGTTAATTTATTCATTTCGATCTTGTCTAATTTCTTAGTCCAAGTGTAAGATAAAGAACCGTTATAAACGCCTTCTTTCATTCCCTTAGCACCGATCTTAGAGTAAAGCTCTCTAACAGACTTGATAGCCTTTAAGTTAGGATCAGCTTCTTCGTTTACTTTCCATAGTTCAACAATCTCGTTGTTGATACCCATAGTAGCAGCATCCTCAGATATAGTATAGTGAGTGTGAACCTTGTTTTCTCCAACATAGTTAAAGAACTCACGAGTTCCACCATCACCTACTAAGTGATCATCCCATACAGTAGAGTGCTCGTCTCTTGCAGATGACTTACGGAATACGTAAGTACCAGTCTCAAGATACTTTTTCTCTACATAACGAGAGTTTTTGTTGTTAACCAATTTAAAAGTGTAAATTGCAGTACCGTCGCCACCATCTTTGATAGGGTCTTCCGTTACATACATTTCAGCACCGTTAAACTTGTCGTAAGTAATAATTGCTCCATGACCTACGAATCTTGAACTCAACTTCATTTCGAAAGTTTGTCCGTCAATACCAACACGTTCTACATCTGCAGGGATATAAGCCTCTACGATGTAAGGTTGAGTTGATTGAGTAGGAATCTTCCAAGAGAACTTGTGAGAATTCGTGAAAATTGTGTTCTTTCCACCGAAAGAAGACATTGAATACAAAGGAGTTTCCTTCTTTTGGGCTTGTACCCATAAGTCCATAATCCCCAGATCCGTTGGTTTCTGCGGGCTAATTTGACTAAGGTGGGCTCTATCAAAGTGTAGCCCAATTGGATTATAGCTACTATCGTTTAACAGAATGCCGTTGTTTAATGCTAATGATGACATAATTGTTTAGTAATAATTTATATTTAATTTATAGTTAATTCTTATTGAGAATTGTTAAAAGGTCTAAACTCTTTGGTCTTGTTACGGTCCTTAGGGTTATTAACTGTCACAGTTCTCGTTTTAAGCTTCTTGACAGTTTTCCCTGTCTCAACCTGTTTAATCTTTTCTGTCAAATTTGCTATGAACTTATCTGGGTTCGTAGCGAAATATGTTAGTTCTGCTAGTAGTTTTGGATCTGGCTCAGTTACTGATATTCTCTCTAGTACTGCTCCTAGATCATTTAGAGGTACACCTGTTCTAGACTTATGTCTATATTCGGTTAAGCTCTTTACTAGTTCGGTTCTCTCTGCCTTAGGTAACTTTAGGTTAATTAGGGTTGGAGCTGATAGTGCGTCTTTGATTCCATCTGTAAGTTGTTGTTGGAACAAAATGTTTTGTTTTGTCTGCTCCTCTTGTAACTTAATCTGTGCCTCAATTTCTTTCTGGCGCCCTGCTTCCAATTTAGGTTTAAACTTTTCAGCTTTCTCCTCTAATCTATCTAGGTCCTCCCAAGTAGTGATTTCCTCATTTATTTCTTCTTCTGTACCTAATTGAATACTGTTGTAGTATTCTCTTAAGATTTGTTTTTGACCCTCAATAGTATCCGTAGATAAAGTTGAGATTTGTTCTGATTTAGCAAATGTTCCAAACATTTTCTTAATCTGGTCTGGTCTAGCCCCTTTAGCTGCGAAATCCGAAAGGATTCTCACTTCTTCAGGTAACTTAGAGAAGAATTCATCTCTGATTTCTTCTGTAGGTTGTTGTCTAGCGTGATCTAAGTTCGCTTGTATTAATTGAACTAGGTCTTCTGTAGACTCCAAGTTTTGATCCTCAAATCCTAAAAGAGTTCCTGATTCAATCATTTGATTAATAACAGTTAGTGCTTCCACTTCCTCTTCTTCTGTAGTAGTTACCGGTTTAACAGTCTCTTTTACTACTGGTTTTGTAGGCTCTTCTACTACTGGTTCATCAGTTGTAGCTGGTTCCGGATCAGTAGTATCATCATCATCGTCTACTAGACTTATAGTGATTGGTTCATTTCCACTTACTAATCCTTCTGTTGGGTCAACCTGATCAAACGGTTTAGGTTCATTCGGATCAACAGTTGGAGCTGTAGTTGCAATTCCTTGAAAGAAATTGTCTAATGCAGCTTCATCAATTTCGTTTACTTTCGTATCGTTATTCATTTATATTATTGTTTAGGTTTCAATTAAAATATAATAAAAAAAATTATTTATACAATGATTTATTTTACTTTTTATTCTTTTCTTTAGTTTTTGTTGTTTAGTATTGTTTAGATATTAGTCTATATTCTTTTTCACATTTAGACTTTTTCCCTTTTAAGAACATATCTATAGAGTACTTAGAATACTTACTGTTCCTGATAAAACTATCCTTAGAGGTGTAAGTTTTTATATCATTAGTAATACTGTTAAAAACTTCTATAATCATTCTTTTATGATTTTTTCTTAGGTTGGGCCTTAATTTTCTTTTTTGCTTCTAGTTCTGAACGAGATTGGTTTTCTCTTGCAACTTCAAGTTTCTTTTGTTCTGCATCCCTACGTGCAGCTATTTCTTCACGCTTTAGTTGCTGCCCTTCTTGATGTTTTCTTGAGTCTAAGTTTAACTTATCCTTTTGAAGGGCTAAGTTTTGCTGAAATCTAGACATTTCCTGGCCAAACTTCTCTATTTGAAGTAAATCCGGGGTAGAATCCTTGTTTAAATCGGTATCATTTGCAAATCCCATTGCTCTAATAGTAGATTCTGCAATGTCATTCTCACGATCCAATTGATTTTCTTGAGCCTCAAATGCTTTATCTTTCTCTTTCTCAGCAGCTTGCGATTGAAGTTGTTTTTCTAGCATCTCTTGTTGATGCTTATTCTGAGCTTCAGTTTGAGAATTAAAATCTTCTACAGATTTCTTAGCTGCTTGAATAACCTCAGCAGGGGTATTAGCAGTCATTATCTTTAGAAGATCGTGGATATTAGCGTTAGTAGTATTGTTCTGTAAGACCATCTGCTTCATCTGCTCCATCATACCTTTAGCATTAGGCTTAAAGCTTGTATAAACTTGTAAATCTTTAGCTAATAATTCATATCCTTCCATTTGAAACATTATTGTCTCATTGTTATCGTTCATATACTGAAGATTCATAGAAGGTTCAGTAGAGTTATAATACTGAGCAGCATTAATCATCATGTTACGCACTTTAGGCATTAAGAAGTTAATATGTTCTACAAAATACATCTCAGTCTGAGAGTAACTGTTATTGATAGCCTGATTGATCCCTGTAGCGGTCTCCTGGCTCGATATAGAGCCTAAACGTTGTGGAGTGATACCTATAGTCGAAAACGCCTCTTCCTTCGCCCACTGGGCTATACTGACTCTTGTAGCGAATCTCTTTGATTGCTCTAAATTTAAGGTTTGGAAGTGAGAGAAACCTGTTCGGTCTCCCATGTGAGTTATTGACGTATCTACTGGTAAGATTCCTGTAGTATCCATAGCGAACCCTACTTTATCTAAATTGTTCTTACCCCAATCTTCACCCATAGAATTAGAAGGTATCATGTTCTGATCTAGAAGAACTACTGTCCCTCTTTCATCAATTAATAAATCTTTAGCTTGATTAGTAGATAAATTGTGAAGAATCTGCCATGGAGCCATAAGATCCACAGGACTTACTCCTGTTGATATTCTTAGGTCTGTTCTAGCTAATCCCTCCACAGGTAAAAGAGCATCCCATAAAGATCCTTCTGATTTAAACTGGAACTTAAGGGGACCACAGTCGAAATAAATCTGACCGGATAGGTCATTAGAGAATTTATTAGACTCCAATCCACTATTTACTAGTGGTGCTGCGTCTATTTTCTTTCCTCCATAAATTTCATTAATCCAGAACCAATCTACATGCTCTCCAAATACTAGAGACTTTTTATCTCTTTTTTTGTAGAACTTAGTATCATAAATAGGTTCAGTGGTTATTTTATAATTCCCTGTTACAATTTCCGTCATCAGTGCTCCTGAATCATCAATACTGGTAACATATCCCATTTTCTTCTGGGACTTCCAATATACCTCAGTTATTCTAACTAGATTCTTATCGTAAGTGTTAATATCAGAATTAATATACTCTTCAAAAGAAGGCTTATTATTATCCTCCCTAGGGAAGAAATTGTAAAGACCACTCATAGACATTGAATCCGTACCTAACCTCTTAGCAACATTTAAGTCATTAGGAGATTGGTCATGGTAGGGCCTTGAAGTATCGTAATAATGGTCATCTGGGCTTCCATAAGGAAGAATATTAGTTGTCGTAGAGTGGTATAGTGTCTCGAGCGACGAAATATCGTGTTCATGTAATTTTTCTCTATATTTATCTATAGCATCCGCAATAGACATGGTTGTCATTCTCCCTACACAATTCCCTCTAGATACATATTTAGTATCTCTAGACATTAAGGAAAAGGTAGTTCTTGGGTCCCATACTTCCACATTGTAATCATCCTCTCCTAAAGATATATGCCAATACTGCTTATCTACTTTAATATAGTCCGCAAAAGCTTGGTTCTCAAGCTCATACATATTGAAACGTTGATCATCTTCTCTAATTTGATGCTGAGCCCATTGCTCTACCATCGATCGATAATCCTTAGTGAATAATTCTTGAATTTCTGGGAGAGACTGAACCTTAGTGTCAATCTCTTGTTGAGCCTTAGTTAGCTCTTCTTCAGACTTAGGTTGAAAACCTGATTCTATTAGTTTATTAAAGAGTTTAGCTTTATTTATGTTAACGGCATATTCTCTTATCTTTTCAAATTTAGCATCCAATTTCTCGTTCTTAGAGAACTGATCAACTGCTTGAACTTGAACTTCTTGATACCTTTTAGAGAATTCCCCTAAAAGTAATTTTATAACATTAGGTATGATAGGATAGAAAGTAATTTCCATGGCCTCAGGTAAAGAAAAATCTTCAGTAAAATCTAGAAGAGTCTCTCCTATATTCTCGTGAGGATTTACCTCAGCCCTAGGAGTATCCCTAACATAGTCGTTTTTATTAATGATGCCTGCAGCTAATTCATAATTCTTAACCATTTTAGGATAATTATGCGATAACTGCATCATACCTAGAGTCTCAAACCAGTCTATATTAGCTTCCAACCACTCTTGATCTTTCTCAGAATCTTCCACCATCTGTAATGGTTGGTAGAAACTACCTGTCGTGCTGTGCTTATTTTTATCTGCCGTCTTACCGTGCAGTAAATCCCATGAACTTAATATTTTCATAATCTATCTAACTATAATATAATCAATTATAAGTCAAGAAAAAAGTTATCTTACATTTTTAAATGCACTTTTTCTATAACCTCCATGTCTAGACTTATGTCTACTCTTAAATGAAGAGTTTCTTGGAACTTTAGTTATACGTTTTTTTCTACTCTCAGCATTAGGGTCAATTTCATCTCTTTTAGAGATTAGGTGATTAGCCTGACGAGCCTTAGCTAGTGCCAGTACTAATCCAAAAGTTACAATAGCATCATAGTTACCTTTTTCATTTGTAAAGGCCAGGTACTCTTTAACTAATTGCCTATCAGGTATTTTCTCTACACCAAATACAGTTCTAAGAGGTTTACCATCAGTAAAGGTCTCCGTTCCTATCTCTTCTTTCATATATTCGATAGGTTTAGGTATATATTGAGTATCCCACATCCCTTTGTTAGTTCTAACTCCATATTCCTTAGTAGATACCAGACCTCTACGAGTTAACTCCTTGTTGAAAGGTAAATCATCTTTAGTGGCCAGATATTGACCTTTCTGATTATAAATAGCATCTGTGATGAAATTATCGATATTGTTCTCTACTACGGCAAATGCATTATACTTTTCTATAAGCATCATACCAAGAGCATTAGTCTTCTTCCTGTCAGACTGTCTCCCTATGTATTTAGCTACAATTTTATCTCCCTCTATCCTGGTTTTCTGCTCACCATCCTCTATGTAGGATACTTCTGTAGCATTCTTATAGATGATCACACAGAATAAGGAATCAGAAGTAGAAGTAACGTCCACTGCAATTGGATCCACCCCTGCGAAATACATCCCCCATTCCGGAAAGCCAGTACTCTCATTTATAAGAGGTTCTTCCCACACTTGTACAGCTCCATAAGGGATAATACCTTTTTGAGACTTGAAGGGGTAATCTGTAATAGCGGGATGTTTATTAGGTACGAACTCTATACCATTTTCAGTCCTCTCTAAGTCATAAGATTTATAAGGATAATCTCCTCTTTCTATCCTATGTAATTGACGTAGTAGAAGATCTTGAGGAAATAAAGATTCCTTACGATAGGCAAACGCCTCTTTTAAAGATAAAGGGTGCTGAGATACTTCCATCAGTAAGTCCTGAGGCTTTAGATCTTCAGTTTTCTTACGTTCTTTCATTATCCACTCCAAGGACATCTCTTTATTAGAGTTACCATGCATATCATAACAGAATATTCGATTCCCATCGTCATCTTCTGCTATATAATTCCACCATTCAGGAGCAAACAGCCCTGTAGGCTTATCTCCAAATTCTTCTATATCTTCAGGTATCATTGGAGCACAAGGTAGTATTCCATTTGGAATTGGGTTTGTAATGAACTCTTTAAGTGGATCTGCGTGTTCAAGTTCACCCACGGCTCCCGCGTATATTATAAGTCCAGTTACAACACCCCCAATCGCGACATTGGACTTAAGGTAGTTGTGAGTTTTATCTAGTTTTGAATTTGTACCTGCTTCTTCCCCAAAAATCACCTTGGCATCACCCCCTACACCCTTAGTTGGAGAGGCGCTAGTTGTAATACCTTTTGCTATGTTATTTAGCCCATGAAAACCGGAACCATCCTTTAGTTTTACTCTCTGTACCCAGTGTAAGTTCTTTCTAGGCTCAAATCCTCTTTTAAAAGCTGTGTACTTGTTAATATGATCAGCATATGCTTCTAAAAAGATCCAAGAGTCCTCTACCTGTGATTGATCTAATGCGAACACTTTAGAGGTCCAAGACTCTCCAAACCACAATGAATTTGCTATAATAGACATATTCTTAAGAGAGGAACCCCACTGACGTTTCTTAACTAATGCTCCAAACTTACCATGCCATTGACATCTTAAGATATATAGATAATAGTGAAGATCACTATCCCATAGATAACCTATGGTAGGTTTACCTTCTAGCTTATTAGGGATTGGGCAATAGTTTAAGTACCAGTAAAAGAGACCAGGAACCACATGTTCCGTATCATCTCTCTCTGACTTATAAATAATAAATCCATCTAGTTTGCTCTTCTCTTTCTCAAACTCCCAGAACTTTCTATAGTCTGTAGAGTTCTTAACATACTTAGGGTATGAACCGTGAGTGGTCCAATGGACACCCATCTCATTCCACAGCCCTTGACTGTGCTTGATATTATACTGCCCAGGATATTTAAAATGACTGTCAAGAAAGTCTCTTACTTCTTTTTTTGTCTCAAAATCAGTATAGGACCATTCTTCAGTATCTATGTTATATGTTGGTGCGGAATAAATCATTATATATCCGATACTTCTTGATCTCCTCTAATTTGAATCTGCTCTTCCTCTTCTACCATCTTCTCCAGCTTCTTGAAATCCTCCATAGTTTTACCTATCCTAGTAGAGTTAATAGATAGAGCTGAGAAATTACCATCCTTACCCTCAGTAATTTTAGCGTGCCTCATGTACTTACCAAGGTTCTCTAAACTAGCCTTAGCGTCTAAGAAGAATCTCCTAGTGGGAGATAAGTACATTTCTTCTATAAATTTTTTGGCATCAATAATCACATGACTATCTTCACTCCATTCTCCAGATCTTACTTTAAGTAATATCTCTTTTTCTCTATCTCTCTCAGGTACATTCTTAAATGCACTCTTCGGGTGATATAAAAAGTGGAGATAAGTAAACATCTCAATAGCTTCTTCTTTGGTATTGTTATCCAAAATAGCTTTAAGTTCCGGGATAGTATAACACTCAATACCAGGGATTACTTGGTCATTTTCTATGGTTAGTAGTTCAATATTCATTAGAATGATACGTAGTTTAATATGTCTTTAATCTCATCTTGCATGTTAGGTACAATATGATCAGTATGACCGTTAGGTTCATCATTTTCATCAAAAGAGACATGTCTTATAGTCATTTCTCCTACTGATAAATTAGGGTTGTGTAACTTAATGGCATAAGCATATAAGTTAAGCTGTAAGTAGTACTTGTGCATAGTAGTGTAAGGAACATGATTTATAGGAGCGGAGAATCTATCAAAAGATCCATCCCATCTAATATAAGGTTCTGCAGTTAACTTAGCATTAGTCTTGTAATCTAGTATCTTAATCATACCGTCCTCGATTGTTACTAAATCTGCCTGTCCTGCTATACCTACTGAATTAATCCATACAATAAGTTCCGGGTAGATACCATCTTGTAACTTAAGTGTCTCCGGTGAGAATTTCTCATCATTCTCTAAAAGAGAAGGAACAATAGGTAAGTGAGACTCAGACTCTAAAGTCTTTCTTTCCTGGGCCTCATGGTATTTAGTTCCTTTTGCACAGGCAGCATCTGCTTTTGCTTTCCATACTGCTTGCCAATAAGCACCGTCTGTCTTAGGATTCTCTCCGGTTAATTTCTTTTGCTCTCTATTATACTTCTTAGAGTACTTCTCTGCTTTATCAGCCCAATCGATCTGAGTCTCAAATTGCTTAAGGAATGTAGTAGCTGAGGTAAATTTCTTACCGGTACCTACTTCTTCATATGTATGTGGAATGTCTCGATATAATATCATTACTTTTTATTTTTTTTATATTTTCTATGTGGAAGATGTTTCCAAGTTTTATTGTCTTATTTATACTTTATATAGTATCATCTCTCTCTAATATTAATTTATCTTCTCCTTCTACTGAAAGAGTAATTCTATAAGAAGAATTAGCATATCCTTCAAAAAGCTCTTCTCCCTCTTCTAGAGTATCTAGATTCTTATCGTAATGCACTTTTATTGGGGTTTTATGTAGAATTAAATTAGGAATCTTCATATCATTATCAAGTATTCCTAGTGTGACTCCAGACTCTTCTACCATCTTTAGAAGCATTTTATTAACAGCTTGTGATCCTGCTAATCCTGTAGTAAGATCTACTGTAGCTCCCTCTTTTACTCTTGTTAGAGAGTAGAGAGAGTTAGTGATGTCTGAAGGGTCTAGTTGTTTAGGATTATATTTAATTGTTATCATCTTTATCTATTTGGTCTTTAACTTTATCTTCGAGATCTTCATCCATTACAGCACTCCAAAGCCCCTCAGGACAATTAGTAGAAAGTGCTCTAAGTTTTGTTGCCATGGGACAACCGCAGGAAGAACAAGAAGGTGAGCCTTTAACAACAGCTCCCTTACTTTTCCCCTCAGGATCGTAAAAGGGGCACTTTTTGCAAATTTCCAACCTTTCTTCATATACCTCTTCTACGTGTTCTTGTTTGAACAAGTTGTTCTTTAGTCCCTCCAAAATCTGGGATTTGTTGTTCCGTAAACTTTTCACCAAATTTTTTCTCCATGTATTCTCTGCCATAAACTTTAGTTAATTTTGATAAGTTTAAGATAATCTTCTCTCTATCCTCATAATAAGATTGAATCTTATCTTCAGATATAGATGTAGTATTATCTTCTATTTTTTCGATCATTGTATTAATAGCCTTAAGTCGAGTTAAAGATTCATAAGTAGAGGCTCTATACTCCCCTAAACCCTTAATTCGGAAGGCAACATCTTCTATTCCTCTAATTCTATTAGGAATAAACTCTTTAAAAAAGAAATTGATGACTTTAGAGCAGTCATCTTCAGAATGACCAGTTTCTTGGGCCACTTCAGGTATCAAATGTTTTGTAGATCTTGGATACATTACCTATTCCCTATTTTAAGAGTCATTAGTACTGATTGCTTGTCTACCCGGATATTCAGTTTATCAGATAAGGATTTAACCTTAGTGTTAGAATCTTTTATGATATAACCCTGTTTTCCAAGCTTAGTTAAGGTATTCTTGATAGATTGTGGGTTTTTATATAGACCTGACTGTTCAAGTAGAGTTATAGCTTCAGGTGTAACTCCATGTACATATAAAACTGAAAGTATTTCTATATCTGAATCAGAAAGACTCAGATTCTTTAAAAATTTCTCTAAAACGATTTGAAATTTGATAGATTCATAGATAGAATCTAATTGTTGTATTTTTTGAATATGTATTGCCATTACGTATAGGTTTCAATACAAATATAACAATATTTATTATTAAATAAAAGTAAATACTAATATTTATTATTTTTTATTATGCTCAGATAAACTTGACTTTCAGATCTTTCTCATAGTTTTCCCTACCCAAAAGACTGTTTTAAATCAATCTTTTAGAAGAGACTATGAGAAATAACTTGACTCCCGTCACTTCTCCACAACTTTTAATAGGTTAAGTTAAGTTAGATAAACCGACTCTCCTATGAGTCCCTGATGCTCTTTATCCTTTCGTCTTGAGCTAGTGCTGTATCAGATCCCTTCTAACACCTTATCTGCCGTTACGGAAACGATACCTCAAAAGAGTGCGTATACATAACGTGGATGCAAATATAGTATTATTTTTTAGATCCACCACTTTTTTGTGGAATATTTTTATCAGTATCCCTCATCCCAATCCTCTTCTGGGTATTCTTCTTCGTAGGTTTCTTCTTTGGCTGTAATAATTTCTGCTCCTCCATTATAAAATCCTATAGTATTTTGTGGTTCAGGCTCAACCTCAGTATTGGCAGACTCTTCTGCCTCTATATCATAAATCAAAACGGAATGTTCTGCTCTATATTTAATACCCAAAAAGTACTTCTCGAGTATGATCTCCTCATTTAAAAGATTAGGTTCGTTCTCAACTGCGCTACGAATAACTTGCTGAACAATCTTTATCATAAGAATTTTTTTAGTTAAGACCTTTGTATATTCAAATATAATGATTAATATTGAGGAGTTAAAATTTTAATCAAAAATAAACTCATATGGAGAACTTATATTTAGATCTAGAAAGCGCAAGACACTCAGCTAATCTAGAGTTCCTAAGGAACCGGGTAAGTGAAAACCCAGAAAAAGCATATAAAGCAATATGTTGTAAAGGCCTAGCGGAAGGCTTAGAAGACGAGATGACTATTATATTTGATACTCTCACACTAACACGAGCCTTTACATTTGGGAGCCAAGAGAATGTGCTCTCTATAGACATCATGGATGAAAAAATTATTACTAACTATATCGCCTCTTTTAATGAATATAGGCTCATATTTGAATCTATAGGCTATCCAGTAAGTAGGTTGATTGAACTATTCCAAGAATTTAGACGTAGTTTAACCGTAGAGTAGCCTAACAGAATTCGAATCTGTGATCTCTAATTTGTAAGATTAGCGTGCGCGGTAAAATACTTAAAGCACGATTTGAAATACGCTTTCCCAACACCGAATAAGATTGATTAATACAAGGAACTTCGAAAAAGAGAGTAATGAAAACGTTAATAACAATAATGATGTGCATAATGGCTCTAGGAGTCCAAGCACAGAAGGGAGAGACAACATGTCCAGATTACATAACATTGGATACAAGTGAGATTGTCTTTCATTTCCAATCACACCCAGCATTATGGGGTCCTGCTGTTGAAGTTAACTCAATGGCACAGGTACTGATATGGGATTCAGTTGGTAATACTAAATGGTATACTTGCCCTGGATTAGTAGTTGATACCTTACCAGATTGGACTATCACATTCACATCAGCAAACCCAGGCATCGAAGAAAGCTTTGGTCGTATTGTTGAAATTAGGTGGAGTGAAGATGGTGTAGTTGCATTACTCTGTCCACATGGGGCAAAGTGGAAAGTACTAAGTGTAGAAGGTGTTGAGGTTACTAGTGAAGTAATCTATGAAGTTCGATATGACCTATTAGGACGTATCAACCCAGAAGGTAAAATCCATCTTCGAGTATTCAGAGATGGAAGAGTAGAGAGAACCATGGTGATAAATAATTAACAAAAATCTTGTTAAACTGAAAACTTATCATAACTTTACAGGAAAGAAACAACAATGCCAAAAGTTAGGTCATTCATCATATTCGATTTTGAGACAGGTGGTCTTAAATCAAACACTCATGCTGCTACAGAGATAGCCGACTTGGAAGGACGTCGCACCCCCATTTATGCGTATGCTGCAGCTCTAATTCTACTTCTCCTTGCATGAGAAGTTCTATGAATTAGTAACGGTCCCCAAATAGTGGGCTCAACAGGGTTTGAACCTGTGACTTCTACGTTATGAGCGTAGCACTCTGACCAACTGAGTTATAAGCCCTCTTCTACACCATCAAATGCTCTTTCTATCTCTCTATCAAATGTCCTTTTAGCCCATAAAGCAAATAGAAAGATTACTAAGATGTAAATGAAATTTTCTTTAATCCATTTTTTCATTTTCTATTTTCTAATTTTTTTATAAACCTACTGATTTTAAAATTATTTTAAATTCTTCTAGCGATTCCACCCATCCTTGGAACATAGGTTCCTCAGATTGGTATCCCCAAAGGTACATCCTTATATTGAGATTCTCTCCCTATATTTCATAAACACGGATATACGGGGACTCATTTCTTTATGACGTAGGAAAAAGGTAAAGCTTTAGGGCTTAGTATTAATTCTATTAATCTAATAAATCTGTAAAAAAACTTTTCTTAACCCAATCTTCAGGGTTCTTAAGAGATCTCTTTTCAGCTCTCTCTAATTCTTTTTCTGTAAATAATAAACATCGCTCGTTAGTACCATCAGTATCTTCTACCCAAACAGCTGTGTAGAATACATTCTCGTTCCCTTGTCGATTTCTATTAAAAATCTTAATAAGTCTCCCTGCCTTAACAGAGTATTTTTTTCTTAGTGTATTTAAAAAATCTATCATAATAATACAAATATACAATTTTTATTTTATTTGAGCTAATAGGCAGGTTCGAACTGCCAACTCTGGGTTACAAATCCAGGATTTTACCAACTAAACTCTGGAACAGGCATTAATAGGTAACTAATCTCTTCTTTAGACACTACTACAGGTCTTACTTCAAATAAAGCTGAGATATACTCCTATCGGATCAAATTAAGAGGCTCTAAGTAAGGATCCTCCTTAAAGGTATAGGCGCAGGTGTAATTAGGTCCATTAGCCCATATAACGGCTCTAAATGTCATTTTACATATTTGAATGTTCTTCTATTATGTACTCTTAAAAGTTTGTGGCATAATCTTATAGTAGGATAGAATGAATGATCCTCATAGTTAACCCACAGTTCAAAACTAGTATTGTTCTGTTTAGGTAACTCATAATTAGCACAAATAGATATTGGAGTAGTATATCCAGGGGATTCTGGCCCGTAATCTCTAAATTCTCTTTTAAACCAGAAAGGATATGCATGAAATTGTAAATTCTCAGTTATATCAAAACCTATCCCAGTTTGGATAGACCCTTCCCCAACATTATTAGTAGTAGGGTATGATATAGAAAAACGGTTGGTTAAGCAGAATCTCCGATAAATACCTACTGATTTTTGGTATGTAGGTTGGATTAGTACTCCATTGGTAGGATTTATGACTAATCCCATCTGAAATTCTACATATTCGAATGGAGCGAACCTCCGAATCTCATTAAAAGAGAGTAATTCAGCGTTTCGCTGTCTAACTTGAGCAAAACTCAAGATACTACTAAGGAAAAGTAGTAAAGTTAATGTTAAATTTTTCATATAGATAAGTTTGACTACACAATATAGTCAAACTTATCTACAATTCCTAATCTTCTAAGATACCAATTATGTCATCTTCTCTAACCATCAGATACTCAACATTATCAATTTCAAATGAGGTACCAGCTATAGGATTAGCTAAAACTTTATCTCCATCTTTAAATCTACCTGGAGTTACTTGATCTCCTATAAGATGGATTAAGGTTATATTTTGTTGTTTTTTGATCTCAATTCCTGCTGCTGTAGTTTGAGTTGTAGCTGGAAGGGCTAACAAGATTCTCTTCCCTAATAAATTTACTTTCATATTGATTTTTTCTTTAGAATGCAAATATACGACATTATATTGGTATCTCCAAGAGGACTCGAACGTAGAATCTATGCCGTCAAAAGACATCGTGTTACCAATTACACTACAGGACATTATTTGCAAGGGTAGAGAGACTCGAACTCCCATGATGTCCTAGTCCCAAACTAGGCGACTTAACCAATTAGTCCATTACCCAAAATAATTAACATAAAAAAAATCCCTAGAGAATTAACTCTAGGGATTCGTTTAAGTTTAATCTTATCTACTTTTAAGACATAACACAATCCCTAGAGATATCTCTCCATTCCTGTGGGCGTGTATGTCTTTGTGTTAACATTGTATACAAATATAATATTATTTTTCGAATTTAGCTAATCTTATTTTTAATTCTACTATTTCTTTCTTGTTTTCTTCAATTATCTTAGACTTCTTGTCTAATCTTCTCTCTAAAACCTGTACTGTACTTTCTACATGTGTAACATGAGAATAAGTAATACCAGCACCAAATATACCTCCTATCACCCAGATAGCAGTCTGTATAGACATATGGAATTTATCAGGTAAGCTCATATTTAAATATACTAAAAAAATACTTATAAAAAAAAGCCTCTCGGTTTTAATCAAGAGGCTATGTCCTAAAGTTTTGAAATTCTCTGCACTCAATGGTGCAACGATAGACTACCCTCTCAATCTAGAAAAACTAGATGAGTTTGCTCTGGATACTGTCTGCGATTGTTTATCATTTCAATTATAATATACTACTTTATATTAACTCTGCAAATGTTTTTACTGTAAAAATAATAACACTTATGATTTATTAGCAGCCTTCCAATTAGCTAAATCAGCTTCAGTCACAGATCTCTTATTAGAGGGTGAAGTAACATTATCTCTAGCTATTGATAATAAATAATTACCAAAAGAAACTAAGTCACCTGTATCATACTCAAAAGCTGGACCATCTTTAACCTCCTCTTCTAAGGAATCTTCGAGATCCATAATATTTGTAGGAGTCTCAGGTAATGAGGGAATACTAATCTTAGTACCATCCGGCAGTACTATAACCGATCCACTGCAATAAGTATTAGTACCTTTATTACGTACCTCATACCCAATACCTTCTCCATAATCAACTGGGTAGACCCCAATTGTAATCTCCCCCGCTGTAGGGGTCTCTATTTTAAATATTCTTTCTTTCATAATTATGCTTGATTATATTTCCAGGTTAATGTTTTAACGGCCCACATGCACGCTGTTTCTATCTCGGTGATGGCAATGGATGCTAACCTTCCTGTTTGTGGATCAGGAGTGTCCCTACGCACTGTATGGAGCTGATCGATAGCATCTGCAAATCTCTTTTTGCACATATCAACATCATTATCCTTTCTAGGATTAAAAGTTAAGCCTACGGCTTTTTGACCGAAGGTTAGAGGGGCTGCTATTTGCAGGTTATCCTCTTTTTTGATTTCTGTATTCATTTTTATTTAATATTTACTTATTATATTCTCTGTTATGTTTGCCCACTTTAACATTTCTTCATTATTCAAATCATAAAATAAGGTAAAATGAGAATTGGTGTTTGAAGCATTTAAATATATACTCCACTCTCCCTTTAAACAGAAAAGGGTCCTAGTGATACCTTTAGTGCTCTTACGAACTAAGAGCAGATACCTATTCTCTTCAACAATATGGTATCCTAGGATATTCAACTCGAGTTTGACCTCCTTAGGTATTAAAGTATTTTTGCCTATAGGATTAATCATTTACGTATTCCTTTACGTATTTCTCTATTATTTTTTCCCATCCTAATGAATTTGAAAGATCTGCACCACTACTTAACTGGACCCACTCCTTTGAATTAGATGAAGTTACTATAAATAACTCATACAGATTTTCAGGACCAGGGAGAGGTATACTTTTTATAACTATAGTCAACCTCCTATTAGGACCATGATAGGCTTTACTAAGCTCACGCTCACGACCAAACCATTCTTGGTATCCTAGACTCTTTAAGAATTTAATTTCTCTATCTATAAAACTATTCATTATTTTATCTTCTTTACTATCCCTCTAAAAGCTACCTCTTGTACTTTCTCCGGATCAAGCTCTTTTAAACCAAAAAACAAACCGGTAGTAACTAATGTCTCAGCTACAAGCTCAGCATTATCTGTCTCATGTAAGTAATAAGTAAGTACTTCCCCATCATCCATAACTATATCTAAAGGTAAAGTAGGTGTTAAATCTTTCATTGTATGCATCTTAATTTATATAGCGCGAAGGTATGCATAATATCCGGTATATACAAGGGTTATAGGAGATAATCCTAACATAATGTATGTAGTAGTACCTATATCATCTGATTCTTACAAGAGGAGGCCCCCGCCTTTAGAATTTTTTAAAATTTTTTTTTTTTTTATTTGGGTATTTTTAATTTTGTGTGTGTTGAGTGTTTCTTTATAACCAAGAAAACTACCCCTACCTAATTTCGACAGAGGGGGTGTCCCCTCATTTAACATTTAGCATTATGAATACTGAAATGAACAAAGCAACACTCAGAAAATTTACAGACAAGATGGCATTAGTTGCCATAACAAAGAATGCCTTCGAATTAGGCGGAACCATTGGCTACATAGCTAAAGAACCTGTTAAGGACCTTGAAGAAGGCGCTGTCTTCGACATACCAGCAGGCTGGCGCGTCGAGCAACATACTGATGAGAATGGTGACGTCATGTCCACCAAAGACGGCGAGCCATTGTCGTTCTTCCACTGGTAGCAGTGACACGCCTTGCGCGTGTTTAATGATTTTACAGTATTAAAGCCTGGTATGTAATGTGCTGGGCTTTATTACTATTATTTTAATTTAACATAACTCTCATTCAATTGCAGGATGTTTACATAAAACTCTTCTATTAGATAAGTATGTATTTGTTCCTTACAAACCTTCTTTATAGTCAGGTAGGAAACATCCAGCAATTATGTATATACTATTGCACAGTTTACGCTTAAACTACCTGGCTGGCGTTGAAAGTTACCAGGAACTGTGTAATAGTTTATTATAAATCCTTTAAAAGAGTAACGATATGAGTGCAATAGCATGTATATTAGTAATACTCATATGTATACTAGGTGTACATATAGAGCTAGATTAACATTAACATTAACATTAACATTTAATTAATAATTTAACCAAGTTATGAGTTTAAACAAAATTATGATGACTGGTACTATAGTAGTACTAGTTATAGTGGGAGTAGGAGCAGCAGTTAAGTCTAATGTTCCTACTATGATGATATTAACCATTATATCTTTAGGTATAGTTGGAGCTATAGCTCTAAGATATACTAAGTTTGATGATGAAGACAGGATTGCAGGTATGACTCAAGCAGAATATGAGGAATATATGGGCTTTTCTAGAGATAACTTCATTAAAGAACTTGATCTTGATGGTATTGATGATATCACCAAAGAGATTATAAGAGCAGATGATGTATTATATACATAAGATATTGCACCTAGTGTGCAACTTTTGACTTGGTTAGTTGATAAGGAGGGGTAAAATATTCGTATTCTACTCCTCTTTTATGATTAATTGGGGATAATTTGATGATTTTACTATAATTATTAGAGAAATGTCAGTTTTATATCATAGAACTGGCATTTTCTTTAAAATCTTTATACAAATGTCTATGGAATAGTACATTTTTATGTGTTTAAGAGGGTTTATTGGTTGGACTAATTAACATAAATACTCCAAATCAAGATTAAAAACACACTCAAATATCAAAAAAAATTGGTCTATATAGTGATCTATATCTTAATGGCCTTATATCTTATTAATACATGTATGTATAAAACATATATGTGATTATACCTTTCAATAGAGAATAAGAACTATATATTGTAGTATATGCCGAGTTAGCTAGATTTATAATCTAAGACTATTACGTAGCAGTACATTGTTACCATAATACAAAGTATCAGAAAACGTTATCAGGTAATACTACAATAAGGTTAAAAAACGATAATAATATGGTTTAGTTAACCATTAAAGTATTGTCTTACTATTACTAGTAGTAAGTTTATAAAAAAGGATAGTACGTTTAAACTACCTGGCTTAGTAACCAGAGGTAGTAACTATGAGTTAACAACTCGAAGAGACATTTCTTCCGATAAAACAAAATCCTATGAATGTCCATAGGTATATTTTTTCATAAAAGGAAAAGGAACGGGTAAGGGTTTATGCCGGATTACATCTTATTGTTAGGTGTCGTTCCTTAGTACTTATATTGATCCCACCGCAAAAATAGAAACATGACAACATCTAATAAAGTAAATAGAAGAGGATTTGGGTTAAAAGAATTTGAAGAAAAAGTATTATCTAAGTTTGTTAATCCTTCTGTAAATGATATTAGTTTATTAACTAAGTTTATAGATAGTTTATACTATATGATAATACATGATCCTTTCGATTATTCAGACTCTTATACTTTTAGAAAGATTAATCAGTATTACTATCATAGTAGAGCTTCCGCTTATAGTGCAGGTAAAGAGTTATGGAAAACTCAAAGAATTGTCCGCTATTTTGATATTATTAAAAATATTCATGATAGTAAATAATTAATAACATCAACAACTAATAAAGGTGTGAGAGTAGACATTTAATAGTCTAACCAAAATAGTGTAAAAACTATGCCTGTTAAAAAATCAAAATAACTTAACTACTCAATAAGTGCGTGTAATCCATAACTGGAGAAAAACAGGAACGAGCACTACTATTTATTTTAATTTAAACTTGTATCTCCACTAGGGGAACATTGAGACTAACTAATTGATAACTAATTATTTACAAAATGGAAAACTTATTTAATTTAATAGCATTTGTGGCTGTATCGGCCATGATTATGCTAATTTACCTAATTATAATGTATGTTATAGACACATATCGTAATAAACTAACCAATACTAATAGAAAGTATTAATAACCTATTGTTTACTATCTTTGGTTATATCATATAGCTAGAACTAAACTTATTACTTAACATATCATAGTATTAATAATAGTATTAGTGTTAGTATTAGTAATGTAGTAAAAAAAATTATGAAACAAACATTTTTAGCGATTATCGNNAGTACAACTTATCAATTAGTGTTTGTCCCAACAAACGATGGAGAGAATATTGATCGGATTTCGAAGACACAAACGGAGCGTTTAAAAAACGGAATGGAAATTACTTTTGGGATAAAGTTAAGAAAGATGCAAGTTAATAGATATAGTGATGACTGGTATTCCAGAGTTGAAAAAGATGGTGTCACTTATGTGTTCAGAGTTGAAGTCAATGAGTTTATGGATCTTCCAAATAAAGTAACTATTGGTATTTACAATGATAGATTATATAAGATTAACAAAAAAGAGGAGCAACAAAAAGCGAATAGCGACTTTTAATCTAATAAATAAAACAATGTTAACGCCAAGACAACACTTTACAAAAGAAAGAATAGTTCAAGATGCTAAACTGGTATCTAAAGCTAAAAGAGCAGATAACTTAGGAGATAGTATAGATTATTATCTTATTAAAGACAACGAATAAACATTAAACATTTTCAACATAATTAAAAATTAGTACAATGAACAAAAAACTTAAACTTTACACAAAAGAAGAAACTGAAAAAATCTTTGAAGTATTTAGTATTAAAAATGCTTCTGAAAAAAGAAAAGCAGTTAAAAACCTATCAAAAAAACTTAATAGGCCTATATCAAATTTGAGTCAAAAGTATCAGTACATGAAAAACAAAACTACTGCAAAAAAGAAAACAACTCTTAACCCTACAGCTGTTTCTTCTAAATCTAAAATGAAAGTAACTAAAGTTAATCCTTTAGTTATTCCTTCAGTAGGAAAAATTACTATAGGTGAAGCCATCATTGAAATTCCAGGCAATTCTTGTAAAATTAATGATATTTCATTGGAATGGTAAAATATTCGCCAGGACATTCTAAGGAGAACGTGAGAAATCACGTTTTCCTTTATTTAAAAGAATGTAACAATATATTAACTTTACCTAATTTATACTTCTCTTTAGAAGAGAGATTTTTAAAAGAAGGTAAATCAGTCAATTGTACAGAATCTTTGAGAGTTATATATAATAAGCAGTTAAAAATAGCTCCTTCTGAAATAAAACTCTTCAATAAAAATATTAAGAATATAGATACATCAAATTATGATGGTTTATTTCTTGATATGTGTGGCCCATTTTCTAATGCTATATCTTTAAGCCTTTTAAAATTAAATAAAGGTTCTAAAATAGTATTAACACTATTAATGGCTCGTGAATCTAAAGAATTACAAAAATTCATCGATATTAAAAATCGGGAAGAATCTTATATACTTCTTTTGAATAGATTTAATATTCAAGTTGAAAAGTATATCACTTATTGTGATACTACTCCAATGATAGTATTATTTGGTGTTAAAATTAAATAATATTAATTACTATTTTATCAAAAACAACAACTACAACTATGACAAACAAACAAGAAGAAGTAATAACTAGTGATAATTTAGACATGAATGTCCATCTAGAAAAAGTAAGAAGATTTCTTTTATTAAATGATTTTGATCAATTATCTACTAATAAGTTTGATAATAATAGATGCACTGTTATTATAGGAGAAATTCATTATGAAATTTATGATAAAGTTAGATGTCTTACATATTTTACTGATAATCATTCAGTTTATACTCTTTTTGGATATTTAATTTATAATTATTTTGTAAGTCCTATCCATTTAAAATGGAATTAGTTATAAGAATAATATATTCTGAATCTAGAAGAAAAGAATACAAACATTTAAAAACAAAAAACAAAGAAAAATTAAGATTTTAATATGAATTTAACTCTTGCTCAACTCGCATGTATTTACTGCGGCATCTTATATCTAGGTGCTGTTGTAGTTTACTACCAAATCATTAAACTCTTTAAAGACAAAAACAAATGATATTATTATTAATAATAGCAGCCGTAATAGGAATGTTTCTTATATTATATGGTGTAGCTGAAGATAACTTTATAGGATTTGTAGGATGTTTACTACTAATATTAGTATTTTTTTCAAGCAAAATGCTTTGGAATATCCATCAAATAGAAAAACAAACACCTGTAGATATACCTGAAGAGTTAGCGCCTCTTTTAAAAGATGCTGGAGGGACTGAATATATCTCTGCACATGTATACAATGATACCTTGTTTCTAGATTTTTTACCGACAGATACAATAGTTAAAAATTCTGAAGTAATCATTGAAGAAGACAGTATCGAGACTAACTATTGAACTGAAATTTGCATGAAGAGGATTTCCTTAATTACAATTTTATTAAGTCACCGGCGATAACTTCAAGGGTGACTTTTCTTTAACTTATTTACATATATTAAAAAGATGGAAAACACAAAAATTAAAAGATTTACTACACCTATCAATGGATCAATCATCCTTGCAGGTATTAATGACAAAGACCAAGTAATTAATCTAATTACTAAAGAGCTTCTTTTTACTGACAATATTGTTGATGGAGAGTATGAATTCATCATAGAAGAGATGATAGATAAATCATTTCATCCTCTTCATAAATTTGAAAGTAATTTTAAGTCTTCTAGAGCCTCTTAAGGCTTTTACTAACCTAATCTAAGGTAAGAATATGTCTAGGACATTTCCGACGGCAAATGGGAGTCATTAGGTACTTCTGAGATAAGGTATTAATCATCCCTTATATACTTAATAAACAATTGAATTTTAATTCATATGCCCCTACTAGGTAGGGGTTTTTAATATTTTTCAAGAAATAACAGCTCTATCAGATGAAAAGACATAAAAATAAAGACTACACTCTTTTAATAGTATTTCTTATATTAGCTTTTGCACTTTTAATAACAATGTAATGGGATTAGAATTTATACTTGGAGATATAATCTACCATAATTATAAAAAGCAAAATGAAATATTTCTTAAAACTGCTAAAGTATGGGATAATTTAAATGATACTCTTAAAGAAAGATTTTTAAAGAAATATCCAGATTTTGAGGAATTCTTAATTAAATATCAAAATAATAACAAAGATTACCCCATTCGTGTAAATACTTTTTGGTATGAGGTACTTATAGACGATGGACCTGGACTTTTATTACAACCTATTAAAAAAACTGATAATTCTAATTTATTTAGATATTGGGGACTAAACTCTAGATTAGAATTGATTCATTTTAATACTTTTACAGAATTAAGAGGAGTATTAATTACAAAAGAAGATGCAGCTGAAATATTTTGTAAAGCAATAAATAAACATGGTTTTAAATCAAATGTACTTTATGGAGCACCCGATTTAACTAGTCATTTAATAGAAAAGCCTGAAGCTAAAGATTTAAAAATTACAAGTGAAGGAGATATTTGGAACCGTAAACATAATTGCTGGTATATAAGACAGAGACAATGGTTAAGACAATGTTAATGAAATATAAATCGCAATTAGAAAGAGTAGATATTTTTTATATACCGTCAAACAACGATCCTTTATTAATACTACATCTTTAGTTAATTAAAATTTACACCTAATAAAAAAAAACAATGAATAAAAGTGCATTACTTACAGGAAACCCTATTAATAATACTGCTAAAACAATTATAAGGTCAGTAAAAATCCATAGAGAGGAGAGATCTTTATACAAAAAAGCAGAATCAGCAGCAGGTATTAGAAATACCTATACTTATTCTACCGACTTTTTAAATTCTTGTTTCAGAGGAAAACCTTCTGATAAACTTAAAAAGTCTAAATATAAATAGTATATTTGTAGAATGAAAAAAAAATATTATCAATAATCGCACTTAGTCTAGGACTAAACGCGATTGCACAATGCCCTGATTCAATAGTAGCAAAATCGGACACATTTACGTCCTATTATTCAACGATGCCCAATAATGGGGCCATTGATTCAATGACTTTAAAAGTTGGGGGTGTTATTTATCCTGTTGAAATCTTATCTATTGGTAGCGATAACATCGTGTTCACTCAAACGTCATTGGATTCAACTTCAATTGCAACGCAAACAAAGTACTATTTGGCAGGACAAAATAAAGGCCACGTATGCAGTGACAACGTTCCACTGCCAGTTACATGGTTAGATGTGAAAGCTACCACTAAAGGCAAGAAGATAATGGTGGAATGGTCAACGGCAATGGAATTAAATAATTCACACTTTGTGATTGAAAAGTACTTTACACATAGTTGGGATTCAATTGGCTCAATGAAAGGACGTGGCACCACGTATAGAACAACTTTGTATTCCTTTTGGGATAATATTCTACTTGAAGGTTTGAATGTCTACAGAGTTAAACAAATAGACTATGATGGACAATTTGAGTATAGCAAATGTTTTAAGGCTAATTATCAGAGTGAGATGATAGAAAATAAGTTTAAAAATTACAACATAATAGGACAAAGAAAGTGAAACATTTTAGTACTGACTCTTGTACATATGCTTGGTTATCTTCTAGATGCAGATCAACAAACATCTAGTATGGTACATCCATATACATGTGAAAGAAGTACACCTGGATGTTTTTTATCTTAAAGGACCTAATGAAGAAATACTAAAAGCTACTAAAGATGGATGGGTATGTCCATGTAAGAATTATACCCAACCCTTTACTACTACTATTAACCCAAAAATAATGATTTTAATCGCAATTAGTCATTTTTTTTGTACTAAGGGGCTCTTTTTGGGCCCCTTTTAATTTTAAAAACCTAATCTATGAATAAAGTATATCTATTTAATCCTGATTTCAAAAAACAAGAACTTAAGCTAGATGAAATAGCTTCCAATATGGAAGAACTAGCTTTAAATAGGCCTTTAATGGAGGGAATCAGGGAAGTCTTAAAAGAGGCAGACAAAAAAGGAGAACTAGCAGTAATACTATTAGCCTCTTGTAAAGAAGAAGCTTTATATAAAGCCAATATTATAACTCGCTCTTATCTTGCTGCTCAAGGATTAACCGAAAACATCAACTTAAATTAACATTAATATTAAACAAATGAAAAAGATCTATTTAATCTTATTATTATCCTTAACAAGTCTTACAAGTTATTCTCAAGGTATAAGGATACAAGCCACAAACACCTCTTATTGCAAATTAGTAGGAGAAGAATTAGTCTGTGGAGAAGAAACTACCGATAACAGTATATTTGTATTAGATGCTACTAACAAAGAAATTCGGAGATACAGTAATAATAATAATAATAATACAAATATTTTTACTATTTTATCCTCTATTAGAGATACTACATCCTCAGGAGCATTAAGACTTACTTCTAAGTGTTTATCTGCTAATAACTTAGAATGTACAATAACTATAATCAGTAAAGATAATTACTCATTACTCAGTATAAGAGTAGAGAAATTAGTCACTGTATTCTATTTTGACGAAACATAATTTTTATTGTTTTATAAATAATAATTATTATATTTGAATATATGGGCGTGATATGGATTTGACTGGTAACGTAGATGGTATGAACATGTAGTCAGAGTTATCGATGTTTCTGACTTAAATCTCAATCGATAATCAATAAACGCAGAAATCTCTGATTTCTCCTTTGAAGATGCTATTTCTATGGTATCTGAGTCTGAGCTACAATTAGCGTAAGCAGGTTGGGTCGTAATGAACCTAGGAACAGAAGAATTACAAACAAAGTTTTCTCTGTTTTTACAAAATAGAGTGGTGGAGCTGCCAACGAGAGTTAGCACCTTTAAGCATGTATAATTTGTATTATTGAAATTAGCAACACGGGATTTCGATTATCCCCACGTCCACATAACTAGCTGAGGATCAAATGGTTCTCAGCTTTTTTATTTAAAAAACAAACTTTCAAAATAAAGAATTATAAGCCTTTAATTAAATATGTTAATGGCATATTGTTATATGTTTTATGTTGAATGTCAGGGAGTCTCAATTCTGGGGCTCCCTTTATTAAAAAAATTTAAACCTTAAAGAAATGGTAAAAGTACAAAAAAAGACAGAAATTAGCGATAAAAAAATAACCAAGAAGAGCCCATTAGTTCAACCTAATTATGCTCCAAAACAATATGCAATGGACGAGCTGTGCATATTGGTATTAGATTTAGCGGATGACGATGATATCAACTTAAAAGTAGTAGAACCTACTGAAGTTGTTATTAGAAGAGGAAAGAAGCTGTATAAAGGAACTGTATTGTCAGAATTCACTGTAAAAGAGGCAATTTTTTTTCAAATCGAAATCACTATACCTAATTCAACTAGTACGTATTACAGGTTTAGTACTAAGCACGATATGCGCTTATACAATATAACCGATGAGGCCAGAGTGGCAGAAAAAGAAAAAACACATGCTAGTATAGAACTAGCTTAATTAAATTAAAAATTATTAAAAAAAAGTATTATGAGTACAACAATTGCAACTGCGGGTTTAGACATGCGCGCAACTATTAAAGAAATCCTTGCTAATTTCTCAGAACAATTTGCAGGTAATGAAGAAACTAAGACTTATGTAGTAGGGCGTGAACCGCATGCTACTAAAGAAGGTTACACTAACTTAGTATTAGCTCAACGAGTTATTACTCCAGGTACTCCTCAAAATGAGGCAGCTACATTCTTCTTAGGTTTTGATACAACTCGTGTATTAAAAACTTTACAATTGGCTGCAGATGATATTGCAGACACAATTCCAGATGGTAGTGAAGTACCATTTAACCTAGAATTACAGCGTCAAATCACTCCTTTCTACGACAAGAGAGATGGGACTCCTCAAGATGCAGTAACAAATCCTTCTTCAGGAGAAGTAATGCATTACTGGGAGCAGATTGTTCCTGTTTCTGGTCCTGCTGAACATGACCCTGTACCAGAGCTAACTGTGAAGAATTCAAATCTTCCTGATTAAAAATATCTATGTTTTATAAATAGCTCCTCTTAGGAGGGGCTATTTTATTTTTAACTAATAAAAAACTAATGAAGTATTTTTTATTCATTGCAGGACTTATTATGATAAACTCAGGTGTATCTCAAATTAAAAAGGTACCGACTGAACATGTTCAAACAGCTATAGCTAAAAAAGTAACTCCTGAAACACCAAAAGGATTTCAATTACCAGAAGGTTGGATATTTAATATTATGCAACATTATTGTGATTCCTTAAAAGTACCTGTAGAATATATTTATGATGTAGGTATGAATGAATCTGGATGGAAAAATCCTAATGATTCTAATTTTATACAAGGCCCTGATTATGTACCCAGAGAAACTTCTCACGGAGATTTACAAATGATCAATCCTACATGGCGTATTTGGGCCAAAAGATTAAATCTTAAACACAAAAATAGAAAAAACCTTCTAATTGCTTGTATTGCATATCAGAGATATTGTTATGATATAGGAGGAAATTGGGAAAAAGCAAGATACATTTATGCTCGAGGCAAATGGAAACCCAAGTCCCAATGGACTAAACTTGAAAAAAGATTCATGAATAAAATGGATTTTGAAAAATACTAATTAAAGGGCTTATACAGCCCTTAATCGTGAGTACTTATAGTAATGGCATGGTAGCTTTACCCTTTGTGGCTTATAGTGGGGTTCGAATCCCTCTACTCACACAAAAAACTTAATTTAAATATGAAACCAGATCAAAAAATAATTAAACTATTTCAGAAGACCGAAAGCTTTGTTTTAAAAGAGAGGTTAATACAAAAATATCCTACTATTGAAAACGATAGTGAAATGCTTATATTATCAGCACGACTTTTATATCTTTGGTATAAAGATTTTGACAATAAAACTTTTATTTTTGCATTAGAATATTCTCTGGATAGAAAAGAAATAATAGGTTATGGGTTTGTTGATGGTATTTATTACGGAATAATAGTGAAAAAGATTGCACCACTTATAAAATTAAATGAAAGTTATTATTTTTTTCTAAAAGATCTTTTTCTAGAAGAAGTCCAAAGAAGATATTCTCCTCTTCCAGTTACTGTAAACTTTTTAGATACTGGATTTAACGATTTAAGAGGGCATTTTGTATATATAAATCTTGTATCTAATACTGTATTTGCTACAAATAAATCAAAAGATATTTTATTTAAAAAAGGTGTATGGGCGGAAAAGTCTTAAAATTATGAACATAACAAATGAACAACCAGAACCTAAAGAAGGTTCGGAAGTAGAATACCCTGGATTAGGAGGATATTCTTCCGGAATAGTATTAAAAAATAGTGTAGTTTTGTGGGATAACGGGTCTTATGAAGATTGGAGAGAAAGATGGAATACCTTTTTTAATGAAGGAGGCAGAATTATAAATACGTAAAAATGAATAAAAAAATAGAAGAGCTAATTAAGATACAAAAAGAGGCTGAAGAAGCCCATGTGGCTACTAATGGAAGAAAAAGTACTGTAGCTATGAGTGTAGGATTAGGTAAATCTAAACTTGCTATAAACAGAATAGTGGATCACTTCTCTAGTAAAGAGAATTCCAAAATCATATTTGCTGGTGCAAGAGAATTATATCTTGATGGTTTTAAAACTGAATTAATTAAATTTGGACATGAAGACTATATAGATAAAATACATTTTTGTTGTACTGGCTCTTTAAAGAATTATGAGGAAATACCAGATCTAGTTATTTATGATGAATCTCATATAGACTCTAAAAGAGCATTTGATGCTATTTCTAATTGGACTTTATTTCATAACAAAACAGAAGTCTTATGTCTCACAGGAACACCTGGGACGCCTTTAAATAACATCTTGCTTACTATATGCCCAATAAGTTATTCTAAAGACACAGAAGAGAGCGTAAAGGCTAATCTATTGAATGATTATGAAATTACTTTAGTTTATCATGATCTGTCTACTGATAATAAATCTTATAAGAGTAAACGTTACACCACTAGCGAACAAAAACAATATAATTGGCTATCTAAAAAATATAAAGAAAGTCAAGATAAGCCTACTTTAAATAAAAGTGGCTTCAGTTTTGAATTATCAATGTTAAAGAATTTTTTTACTAATCTTAAATCTAAAGAAGAAATAGCAAAACAAATCTTAACTAAATTTGATCCTAACTATAAAACATTAGTATATTGTGGTAGTATAGCCGAAACTAAGAAGTTTCCTTATCCGAGCTATCACTCTAAAATCTTTAAAGAAAAAAGGAAAAAGAATTTACAGGACTTCATTAAAGGATTATTCCCTATTCTAACAAATGTTAATGGAATAAGAGAATCTAGTAATGTACCTGGCCTTAAATATGGATTAAAAACTTCAGTTAGTGCTTCAACTAGTGCTTTCGAGCAAATTAAAGGTAGATTCCATAGAATGACTATAGGTGAAACTTCAAAATTATATATACTTGTAGCTCGTAATACTATTGAAGAAAAATGGATAGAAACTGCAATTAAAAATGTAGATCCAGCTAAAATTAAACGTATTTCACTTTAACTAATAATAAAAATTAACATATTAACACATTAACAAATCACAATAGAGGAAATTACAGAAGCAGCGAAAATTGTTTATTCCGTAATTTAATTTTTTAAGAGGGTCTTATAAAAAAGACTCTCTTCTTTTTTCACTTATTTAAATAATTAATATGGATGAATTAGATAATATCATAGAAGAGTATGAAATATTTATAAACCCAGCGAAATTATATAGTGATACTACTCCTGAAGAATTATTTAATGCGTGGAAAGACATAGAATCTACTGTAGAAGACTTAGAAAGTGCTTTATCAGCATTTGAAGAAGAAGAGATGTATGAGCATTGTAGTGTAATTAATCAGTTAATAGTATTAAAGAATAGATCATGACATTAGATCAGAAATTAAAACAAGACATTATTGATATCTTAAGTGATACAGTAGAAATACCAGAAGAAGTTTATAATAAACTTTTTGAAAAAATTGAACAAAACTTTACCGTACGTATGAATATTCGTAATAGAATTTATATTGAAGGAATAGATACATATCCTGAATAATTATAAAATTATAAATAATAAATTATGTATTATAAAAAAATTAGCCTACTTACAAGAGAACAGGCTAGTGTTATGCACCGTTAATTTAAAACTAAAAATATGAATAGAGTAAAAGCACAAGAGATTTTAAAGGCTTATGGCAGACCAATGTTTAAGGCTAGAAATGCCAAAGTATCCTTTGCAAGACAAACAGACGAACACCTTGTTGAGATAGAATCTAAAACCAACGAAGAACTTATTGAACAATGGAAAAGTTTAGTTTGGATGAATGAAATTTATAGTCAAGTTTCCCTTAATGAAATGCAAAGAATATCTTTGATAGAGTTAGAAATGGAGAGCAGAAAAATTGATTCTGAGCCTTTGAAATCTTGGTATGAAATAGAATCAGTCAAGTTTGACGAGCAAGACTTTAATGGTGCATAACCGATTTTGATATGAGTATGTGGGTGGCTGCTGTACCAACGGCAATGAGTTACTCTGGTGAGTGTATTCTGCTTGTTCGATTCAAGGCAGTAGGCTCTTTGGGATGCCACCCATTACTTATATCTTTTGTTGTATGTCTTTTTTAATTGCATACAACAAGAGAATAAACGAATGTTTAAATTAAGTATAACAAATTAAAAATAAATTAAAATGACAAAATTACAAAACATTAAAAGAATAGTAAACACTTTTGGAAGCTTTACAATAGCAGATTTAGAAGGAGATTCAAGCCCATTAATTAATGCAATGGGTAAAGATAATGTTCAATTAGCTGAAAGATTCTACGATAAAGGAGTTGATGCTATAACCTATGTACATGAAACAGAAGTTAGTAATGATTTTATTGAATATGAAAACTTAGATGACGATGTTATTGATGAAATTAATACTTTGGCTGAAAACTATGAAGCAGACTGCATAAAGACAAACAAAAGAATATCTTAATTGCATATAACTCCCCTTGTATGGTGGTGTTGTGAGGAACGAACTATACACTATACAAATTGTTGTAGTACGTTTAATTTAAAAGTAAAATATTATGGAATTTAATGAATGGCTAGTTAAGATGAATAAAGAGCAGATTATTAAAATGTTTGAGTCTGGGTCACCATTAGTTTGGAATGATCCAGACCCAATAGATGGTAACGATTACACTATCAGGTCTATATCATACATTGATGATGAGATGGCTACGATACAATATGGGGATAATAGTATTATGTTCGACAATAAACCATGTTTTTCAGAAGCTGAAGTGTTTATCTCTGAAATATCTTTGAATTAGTTAGCATGATGTTTTGTGTCTTAGTATGCACCTTTAAACCTTTGGTAGAAAATGGATATGCATCTAGCGTAGATAATATAGAGTATGATTTAAGTGCTGATGAAGTATATGTGCTTTACCAAAAATGGGCAGATGAAACTGGAAATAGTAGTTTGTTTTAATGCACTACGACGGTTTGGCTAAGATTAGTAGACTTAATTACTAACCATTAACTTATAACAAGACCCAATAAAATAATATTATGAACACAACAGAATTAAAATTAGCTTCAACAGAAGATTTAAAAAATGAGTTAAAATTGAGAGGTTTTTTTGTAGACAATTTGTGGACTACAGATGATGTTGAATCAAGATACCATTGTAGTGAAAATGAGGCACAAGAAGTCTTAGAGCAAGCCTTAACAAACGAAGCTACTATGGAGCAGATTTGGTTCGCTATCGACTTTCATGCAGGTGACAACGAATTAAAATTAAAATAAGAATTAAACCAAAACAAAGATGAGTAAACTACCTAAATGGAAATTAAAGTTAATAGAAGACTTAATTAAAGATAAAGTTGCTCTAGTTAAAACTAGAATGGGTTATCAATATAAACCAAAACAAAAATGAGTAAAGAAGAAAAATGTACTTGTGGATGTGGAACTATTATAATAACTGTTGATGATATAGTGTATTCAGACCACACTTCTAAGTGGATGAAAAAGTCAGAATGGGATAAAATTTATAAACCCAAAAGAAGATGAATAAAAAAGAATTTTATTTCCTTATGGGATTTTTTACAGCAGGGACATTAGGGCTAAAGGATGGAATCATGAAATGTTAGCTAAAATGTTAATCGATAAAGCTAATTATATTGGTAAGAAAGGAACATTTGAATATAGCAGAATGACTGGACATGGAAAATTAAGATTCCCCAAGTTCAAAGCTTTACGCATATATTAGTTATTTAAAATTAAGATAGAATTATGAAAGGACAAGAACTAAAACCACTTCATGAGTGGGTTCATGAGTGGGTAAACGAATGCGTTGAGAATATCGGAAATAAAAACACTAAAACATTTAAGTTACTTGAGATTGACAAAAGCTGGGAATTAACATGCAAACTAGCAGAACTTTTATCCCGTAAACCAACTCTATCAGACTTCATTCCTTGTGATAAGAATGGTAAGCCGTTGGAGAAGCCTGTAATGTTAGAAAAGGCTGAATATATAAAGAAACACGAAGCCTACCAAGAAGCAGAACAACGTGTATTGTGGGAAGGTGATTGGGTTTATTCTTTAGTGCAGGATGAAATTATTATATATAACGATATTGTTATTTTATTAGATTACGATTTAACCTACTCAGACCTAACAGATAAAGGTTTGATATTTAAAAGAGACTTATGAAAGATATTGAAAAATTAGATTACTTAAAGATAGATAACATTGTTGTATCAGGAGTAGACCATAAAGATTATCCAGAATATTGTGATGCTTATATAGAAAGCGCTGATTATAATGGAGAACCCATGACTGAAGAACAATTAGAAAACTTAGATTCTTCATTTGTTTATGAAAAAGTTTATGACTCAATATTTTAATTATGGAAGACCCTTTAATATCACTTGAAGTAGCTAAATTAGCTAAAGAAAAAGAATTTACATTAAATAGTTGCAGTTACTATCAATACTTACCTGAAGGTGAAATTAGGTATAAATTTATAAGTGAGGAAGATGATATGGGTACTTGGGTAAACCAAGATCCTGAAAACAGAATAGCAGTATGTACCCAAACACTACTTAAAAATTGGCTTAGAGAAAACCACAGTATTTCTATAATTGTTGATGATTTTATTACTAATTCTAAAATAAGATATGATGTCTGTATTAAAGAATTAGGTCAGGAAGATTATAGTTCAGAAGAGGAAGTTTTTAAAACTTATGAAGAAGCTTTAGAGTTAGGATTAAAAAAAGGATTAAAATTAATTTAATCATGATAGATATTTTAATGATGATTGTAGTTATCCTCTTATCGATTTACTTAACAACAAAGGAAGAACAATGATATTAGAAGAGGCTAAAAAATTAATAGGGACAAAAGTCTCTTATAAAGTAAGTGATGATTTTACTATTACAGGCAATCTTTATTTTGTAGGAGTCAATAATTTACATGGAATGATGCAAGTAACTATTAATCGCTTTCCTTATTGGCCCGCAGATTTAAACAAATTAAAACCTTACACAAATGAAGATTAAAAATATAATACATCAACAAACAAAAACACTAGAAGTTAGGCCTAATGGTAGAAGTAGTGATTTTGTTACACCTAACTTTATATTAGGTTGTCAAGCTTCCTGTTTATATTGCTATACTAAAAGATGGAAAAGAGATAACATATATATTAATACTAATACGGATCTCTTTTCTCCTTCTGGTAATAAAATACTTGGTATTATAAAACATCATAGTGAAAATGTTTCTATTCAGAAACCTAATCAAATAGATGATAAATACATTACTTATGATATAGGTTGTTCTACTGATGTAACTTACTACTGGAAAAAGTATAATTGGGTAGAAGTTCTTACCTTTTTTCAAAATCACAATATTAAATCTACTTTTGCAACTAAATTTGTAAATAATAAAATGTTAGATTTTCCAGCTAATGAACAAAATAGAATTAGATTTAGTATTATGCCTCAAACTATAGCTAATGTTGTTCAACCCAATGTAACTAATGAATTACTTAAAATTAAAGCTATTGATTATGCTAAATCTAAAGGTTGGGATGTTCATATAAATTTTTCTCCTGTAATTTATTATAAGGGTTGGAAAAAAGACTATTCTAAACTTTTTCAAGATATTGATAGATTAGTTAAAAATAAAACTAATGTTTATTGTGAAGTTATTTTCTTAACTCATAATGAGAATCTACATAATGTTAATATGGTAGACAATCCTGAAGTTGAAAATCTACTTTGGAATCC
>ENA-UZXC01001640-UZXC01001640.1-metagenome-genome-assembly--contig:-Day-2-25m-contig-1640_pt1 | contig 53017 bp, 56 predicted proteins | sample MGYA00260340_ERZ794900 | MGnify/ENA metagenome assembly ERZ794900 | reverse complement strand
GATATTAAAAACCTTAAAGCCAATGAAATTATTCGCAAGTGTGTGCATTGTGGATTTTGCTTAGCAACCTGCCCAACTTATCAACTGTTAGGTTCAGAGTTAGATTCACCACGTGGGCGGATTTACTTAATCAAATCTGCTTTAGAAAATAATGAATCATCCGCCAAAAGCCTGCAACATTTAGACCGTTGTTTGACTTGTCGCTCTTGTGAAACGACCTGCCCATCGGGTGTGGAGTATGGGCATTTGCTGGATATTGGCAGAGCCTCAATAGAGCATAAACGCCCGCTATGGCAAAAAGCTTATCGTTTTTCAGTGCGAAAATTTTTAACCACACCAGTGTTATTTAATACAGTGGGTTTTTTATTTCGACATTCCAAGATTAAAACACCTGTTGTTCAAGCTAAATCACCAAACAAAAAAGTATTGTTATTAGGTGGTTGTGTGCAACCCACGTTAGCGCCAAATATTAATCACAGTGTTAAAAATATTTTGGCTAAATTGGGTTATGAAGTTGAAGAAACGCCACAAAGTCAATGTTGCGGTGCAGTTGACCAGCATCTAAGTGCCAACGATGAAGCGCTACGAAAAATCAAAAGAAATATTGATGCTTGGCACGCATTTGAAATCATTATTTCCAGTGCCAGTGGTTGCGGTGTCATGGTCAAAGACTACGCTTCATTGTTTGACAAAGAAGATGACTATTACCAAAAAGCACAAGAAATTAGTAGCAAAACACAAGACATTGCACAGTTTTTAGCAGATAAAGATTTGTCTGACTTAAAAACACTTAATAAAAAAATATCCTATCACTCACCCTGTACACTGCAACACGGACAAAAACTTGACGGGCTGGTAGAGTCTATCTTAGCCCAGTTGGGTTATACGCCAGCAACGATTCAAGATGCACATCTGTGTTGTGGCTCGGCAGGCACGTACTCCATCTTTCAGCCAAAACTCTCCAAGCAACTCAAAGCCAATAAACTCAAACACCTAAGCGCCAGCAATCCAGAAGTCATTGTCACTGCAAATATAGGTTGTCTCATGCACCTGCAAAAAGGCACAAAAACCCCTGTGAAACATTGGGTTGAATTATTGAATAATTAATATATAATGTAACTTTAAATCCAATTTTTGGAAAATAATTATGATTTTTCTACAACTAAAGATAGATAATTTTTATATGTTTGAGGATACATTTATTGATTTTACTTATCCTAAAAAAAATAAAAATTCAACTATAGAAGGTGAGTTTTTAAAGGAATTTCCAAAAATAAACTATAAAAGGGTTTGTATTTTTATGGGTGCAAACGCCTCTGGAAAAACCTCATTAGGTAGAGTTATGTGTGCAATTAATAATTATTTAGTTGGTAGACCCGTAGAAGATGTTCCATCAAAAATATGCGATAAAGACAAGGATGCTATTTTTAAGGTTACCTACGTTACACCAGAGACTAAAGAAATACACCAATTAGAAGCCAAGTTTAACAAGGATGGATTAATTTTTGAAAGTTATCAGTCTTGTGATTTGAAGACATCATACAGCCTTATAGAAACATTATCGAAGGTACAAAATTCAGAACCTAAATTTCAATACGATACGGACAATAATTACGATATTGCAAACCCTGGTTTTCAATCTGTTGCACTTTTAAAGGGTTACAAACTGCATGGAGATGAGCATATTTGGCATTATATGTTTAGTGAAACTAATTCATCAACCGAGTTAAATTCAAATACAGATATTCAATTATTAAGGAATATTTTATTATCCTTTGATTTATCTATTTCTGAGATTACAAAAGTAAAAGAAAGTGATAAAAATGCTTATATTATTAAGTTTTTAAATGGTAACGAAGTTGATGTAAAAGATGGAAAAGTGCTTAATAGTGAAAGACTTTCAAGAGGAACGTTTGAAGCATTAGAGGTTGCTGAATTTATTCATTCTGTAATCAGTAGAGACAATGCCACACTATTTTTGGATGAAAAAATGGCATATTCTCATTCTGAAATTGAACTCTCTATGCTAAATTTAATGATTGAGAAATTAAAAGAAAATTCTCAATTGTTTTATACAACACATAACTATGATGTGTTGGAAATGAATTTGCCATCGCATAGTTATATATTTATGAGAAAAGAAGATTTTGTAGAGGTTATTCACCCTGAAAAGTTGGGCTATACAAAAAATGATAGAAGTCTACTTGGCTTTGTTAAAAATGATGTATTTGGAACCCTGCCAGATACTGCAAAAATAGAAGAATTGTTGTAATGAATAAAAAGCAAGTTATTTATTATTACGAAGGTGAAACAGAAAAAAAATTGTTAGATTTTTTAAAAAGTACAACAGAAACAAAAATAAAACCAGGAAAAACAGAGAAATTTAATCTTTGGGAAAATTATTTCAAAGCTATACAAAGAAAAATCAATAAGACAGATGAATTGTTTTTCGTTGTCGACACCGACAAAACCATTGAGGAAGCTATTTTTTTAGAAAATATAAAACTTTTAAAGGCTTATAAAATTTGCTTAATTATCCAAAATAAAAACTTAGAAGATGAGCTTTGTTTTGTGTGCAGTAAAAACAATAGTCGCCTTTTGTTTAAAGATTTTTATAATGTGAATAGCAAAAACGAGTTTAAAGGCAAATTTAATAAAGATAAAAACTTAACTCACACCTTAAGTAAAAATAATTTTGACTTTAATAAAATTTGGTCTAGAAATACCGACTTTTCTAATTGGTTGCAAAAAAATAATATTGCAATCAATATTAATTGCAACTATAGAAAGTAAGCTGTGGGTAGAAGAAGAAAATCAAAACCTAAAAGTTATGAATTAACCATTGAATCGCTTTCACACGAAGGGCGAGGCATTGCGCATTTGGATGAAAAAGTCATCTTTGTGGGCGGTGCTTTGCCGGGTGAAACCGTGATTGCACAGCGTACCTTTTCACGCGCCAAGTTCGAAGAAGCGGATGTGAGCGAGGTTTTGGTTGCCTCACCCAAACGCATCGCACCCAAGTGTGCGGTATTTGGCGTGTGCGGCGGTTGTTCGTTTCAGCATTTGTCTAGCAAAGATCAGATTGAGGCTAAGCAGGAGTGGCTAAAAGATGCTTTTCAACAACAAGCAAAAATCCAACCTAAAAACTGGCTTGAGCCTTTGCAAGTGCAAGACTGGGGTTATCGACGTAAAGCGCGTTTGGGTGTTCGTTTTGTCGCTAAAAAAGATAAGGTACTGGTTGGTTTTCGAGAAAAAAAATCTGGCTGGATTGCCAATATGGACAGATGTGAAATCTTGCATCCTTCAATTGGCGAGCATTTGGTAGAGTTAGGTGATGCAATAGAAAAACTTTCGATTAAATCACAAGTTCCCCAATTGGAAGTCGCTGTTGCTGAAAATAACACTGTACTTATCTTGCGACATCTTGAGCCATTAAATGTGAAAGATGAGCAAATATTGTTAGATTGCGCCAGTGATTTGGGTATTACTTTTTATACCCAGAGTGGTGGTGAAGACACGATTAAGCCACTTGATAATAGTGTTGAGTTGACTTATTCTCACCATAAACATAATATCGAAATGGCATTTTTGCCAAATGATTTTACTCAGGTAAATTTTAAACTAAATCAAAAAATGGTGTCTTTAGCATTGTCATTACTTGAGCTTGATAAAGACGATGAAGTAATCGATTTGTTTTGTGGCTTGGGTAATTTTACTTTGCCGATTGCACGCTATGCCAAACATGTGGTGGGCGTGGAAGGCGACAGTGGATTAATTCAGCGTGCCAAGGAAAATGCCCAAAAAAATAATATTGAGAATGCAGATTTTTACAAAGCAGATTTGTTTGAAGAAGTGGCAGGTTTTGAGTGGTTTAGAGGTAAAAAATACAACAAAGCATTGATTGACCCAGCACGCTCAGGCGCGATTGAAATTGTTGAATTATTACCCAAACTGGGTGTTGAGCGATTGGTCTATGTGTCGTGTAACCCTGCAACTTTAGCACGAGACAGCGCTAAACTTATTGAGATTGGCTATAAACTGGACAGTGCGATGGTTATGGATATGTTTCCACAAACCGCACATGTTGAATCTATGGCATTATTTACCAAAAAAGCAGTATAATAAAAACCAGTTTTATAAATAAGGTGATATTATGCTAGAACTCAGCGTAACCCAAGCACAAAAACAATTTAGCAAAATTATTAATAAACCAACCACGATTGTTGATAAGAAAAAATCACTGAAAAAGGCAGTGATTTTGCCCTATGAGGTTTACAGTGAACTGCTCAATCAATCTATCAACCAAGCATCATTGGCAACTGGCGGCTTTGCTGATTTTGTTGGTGTGCTGGACAAGAGTTTTAAAACGGATAATAAAAAATACCAAAAGATTGTTAAATGAATGTTTTTATTGACACCAGTATATTTTTGGATGTTGCATTAAAGCGAGGCGGCTTTAAAGATTCTTTGATTGTTCTCAATGCGGCGCAAAAAGGTTTATTTAACGGTTTTATTGCTGATATTACTTTACTTAATATTGCTTATATCGCTCAGAAGCAACTCAAAGATGTCAATAATTTCATTGCTCAAATCAATCAAAGTTTTACTGTGGCTGGTGCAGATAACAATACATTTGCAAATGCTTTGTCGCTGCAAAATAAAGATTTAGAAGATGCGGTGCAATATGTATGTGCCCAAGAGCGTGATTGCGACATAATTGTGACTAATGACAAGGGTTTTTATATGGGGAAAATTCCTGTTTTAAATGCCAAAACGTTTATTAAGCAATATGCGTAGGTTGGAAGAACAAAACCAACAATTAGAACAGTATATTGCTAATTCTTCTATCCAAACTCGTCATTTTTTCACTCTTTTTTTATTGGTTTGCACCTATCATGGTATATATTTTGATGTTTCGATTTATTGATTATCAAAATGAACGGATGTCTTATTGGCGTTTTGTTTTATTGACGTTTGCCTTTAGCTTTTCTACTTTAGTTATTAAGTTATATCCAAAACCTAGTAAACCTAAAAGAGTATTTTTTAGGATTGTTGTTAATCATCCGTTGCTTGATGTTTTAAGAGACGGAAAGTTTGATGAGTGCAAAGATGTAAATTATGACGAATACTCTGAGAATAAAAAATGATTGAAATTAATATCAAAAACCAAACACTCAAACATCAGGATAAGACCTATTTAATTAGTAGTGCTAAGAATGGGTTGGGGGAAGTGGAAGGTTCGTTTTGCACGCCAACTGGTCGTTTTAAAATTGCTGAAAAAATTGGTGATGGGCTTGCGCTTGGTTCTGTATTGGTGGGCAGAGCGCCAACTGGTGAAATATATTCTCCAGAATTGGCAAAACAACAAGCAAATAGAGATTGGATTCTAACACGCATTTTGTGGCTGGACGGCGTTGAGGCGCATAATCAAAATACCAAGGCACGTTATATTTATATCCATGGCACACCTAAGGAAACACCCTTGGGTGTGCCTGGGTCAAAGGGCTGTATACGCATGAATAATCACGATATGATAAAGTTATTTAATCTTGTAAAAATTGGCGAGGATGTTGCTATAATCGAAGAATGAACACATTATTACATTACTTGCCTAAAAAAGCCCTTGGACGCTTGCAAGCCAACCCAAATGCTGTGTTGATTGACGTGCGTAGTGAGGCAGAAAACAAGTTTGTAGGCAGACCGATAGATTGTCTGTTTGTGCCTTGGGTAGATGAGCCTGATTGGGAGCCTTCTCCAGAGGACTTTATTGCATCAGTTAAACGTTTTGGTTGTGAATTAGACAGCGAGATTATTCTAATTTGTCGCAGTGGTTATCGTTCTACTGATGCTGGACGTTGTTTGATTGAGCAAGGTTTTACCAATATAGCGCATATTGTGAGTGGGTTTGAAGGGGATTTGGATGAGGATCATCAACGCGGCAATCTAAACGGTTGGCGCCATGATGGCATGCCTTGGGAGCAATGTTAAAAGCGGAGCATTGCTAATACCAAATTCAGAAAATAACCATATTAATATAACACTCATCTTCACGCCCTTTTCATTTATAAAAAATACAAGGTTTATCAGTAGGTAAACCCAGATTTTTTATAAACAAAAATAACATAAATCTAAACACTCTATCAGTATGGTTGTTTTCTGAACTTGGTATAACAATCCAAATCATTCATTAAAAAGCGATTTCCCCCTTTATAATGAATTTAAAAAACCAGCCAGAATCTTTGATATGACTAATTTTTTAAAAATCATCCTCAAGCAAAAATTCATTTTCTTGTTAAGCATCCTGAATGTTTAAAGGTACCTTTAAGTGAATAAGTTATTGCAGACCTATTTAGACAAAAGAATGTTGTTTATCTTTTTAAACGGCATTGCCAGTGGCTTTCCTTGGGTTATCATTGGTTCAGCAATGACATTGTGGCTAAAAGACGCAGGCTTGACGCGAACAGCGATTGGTTTTTTTGGTTCAGTTTTTGCGGTTTATTCAATCAATTGGCTATGGGCGCCACTATTAGATAGGGTTAAAATTCCTTTTTTAACGCAGCGTTTTGGGCAACGTCGTTCCTGGCTTTTGTTATTGCAAGGGCTGTTATTTTTATTGATTGTTGCGATTTCTTTTACCAACCCAAAAGACAGCCTTGTTTGGGTGAGTTTATTGGCTTTATCAGTTGCAATAGTCTCTAGCACCCAAGACATTGTGATTGATGCTTATCGGATTGACATTCTAAGCCTTGAAGAGAAAAACAAACTGCCTGCAACTTCCGCAATGGCAACTTCTGGTTGGTGGGTAGGTTACGGATTCTTAGGCGCAGTTGCGCTTTATTTGTCAGATTTTGGGCAAGACTGGTCTTGGGTTTATTTGGTGATTAGTGTCTTTGCCATTGGATTTATTTTAAATACATTATGGTTAGATGAGCCACAAACTCAGCGTGAATCCGCACAACAAGCAGCACAACAAAATTATGAGCAGCTATTAGGTGGACATCACAGGTGGCAAAAGATAAGTGCATGGTTTTTATCCACAGTCTTTGAGCCACTCAAAGACTTTTTTACGCGTTTTGGCAAAACCGCACTGGTCATCTTATTGTTCATTGTATTTTTTAAGGTCGGTGAGGCATTTTTGGGCAGAATGTCGTTGGTTTTTTATAAAGAAATTGGTTTTACAACAGCGCAAATCGCCACTTATTCTAAGTTAGTTGGTTCAACACTAACCATTGTTTTCTCTATTATTGCCAGCTTTATCACGATTCATTATGGCTTAGTTCGTGGTTTGATGATCAGTGGTGTGGCAATGGCAAGTACCAATTTAATCTTTTCCTATATGGCGCTTGTTGGTCCAGATACCAACGTATTTGCAGCGGCAATTTTGCTGGATAATTTTACCGCCGCTTTTTCAACAGTCGCATTTGTTGCCTTTATTTCTCATTTAACCAATCGAGCCTATACAGCAACCCAATATGCGTTAATGGCATCGGCAGGTAATTTTGGTAGAACTTTATTCGCTGGTGGTAGTGGTTGGATGGTAGACAGTTTAGAAGCCCAAAAATGGGTGGGCGAGTTTGGTGGAGAGTGGGCAGTATTTTTTGCAATAACTGCTCTAATGGTTATTCCTAGCCTAATAATGTTAGTTTGGATTGGTAGAAAATTTAAGGATTTATTTGTATGATTGGACCCATTATGATGGATGTGTCAGGTTTGACACTGAGTGAAGAAGAAAAAACCCAATTGATTAAACCCAGCGTGGGTGGCGTTATTTTATTTTCGCGTAATTTTGAGAATATTCATCAATTAAAATCTTTGGTTCAATCCATTCGCCTGACCAATCAGGATTTGTTGATTGCTGTTGATCATGAAGGCGGTAGGGTGCAACGCTTTAAAGAGGGTTTCACGCAGTTGCCAGCGATGGCAAAACTGGGGGAAACTTATGACCAAAAGCCAGACCTTGCTATTGAACAGGCAAAGTCTTGTGGCTATGTATTGGCAGCAGAACTCTTAGCGGTTGGTGTCGATTTTTCTTTTGCACCTGTACTGGATTTAGATTATGGTGCTTCTAGCGTGATTGGCGATAGAGCTTTTCACTCTAACCCTGATGTGGTGGTAAAACTGGCTGGTAGCCTGATTGAAGGCATGCATGATGCAGGCATGAAATGTGTCGGTAAACACTTCCCCGGTCACGGTTTTGTAGTAGCAGACTCACATTTAGACCTACCGGTAGATGAGCGTCCGTTGAGTGATATTTCTCAAGATATGTCGGTCTTTAAAAAATTAGCCAACCAAGGTTTAGATGCAGTAATGCCAGCGCATGTATTGTATTCACAAGTGGACGACAAACCAGCGGGTTTTTCCTCAAAATGGATTAAGGAAATCTTACAAGAAAAGTTAGGTTTTGGCGGTGTGGTGTTTAGCGATGATTTATCAATGCAGGGCGCACATTTTTTTAAAAAAATAGCCAAGCGTGTTGAGGTGTCATTGGAGAGTGGTTGTGACATGGTGTTGATTTGTAACCATCCTGAGCTCGTCGAGCAGGTGATTGATAAGGATTGGCCAGTGAGCGAAAAATTGCAATCAATGAAAGGGCATCTTGTTGATGGGTATAAAATAGCACTTGAAGACCACCAACAAAATATACAAGACTTACTATGAATCAAGACAATAACAATCAAGATTTCGAAATTCGCCTACTTAATGCAGTCAGAAAAACCCTTATTTCTGTGGCTAAGGACACTATGACCAAACCTGGTTTGCGTCACCCACTCACGCAAGACACGCAAAAAATGATAACCGATTGTTTAGATATCGTTGTCTCTAGACAAACTGCGATTGAAAAAGAATCGGGCACACACACTAAAATGAAGCCCGTTTACACCGATGAGCAGACGGTGCAGAGTGTGTCTATCGACGACTTAAAAAAGACTCTAAATTAATTTTTTGCAGCGTCTTTTTCTACTCTACTGCGTTATTTTTTAAAAATAGCACAGTCACCTATTTTTGCTATGCTCCCACACTATTTTTAAAAAATGCCTTGTATAAAAGAAAAAATACTTGCAAAAATATGCATCAATTAATTGAGCGAAATTTTATTCAGCAAACTTTTTATTTTATTTTCTCCAAACGGTAAATCTGAACCTGTATTAGAATTATTTGGTTTAGGGCATTTTTTACTGGTAAGCTTTTCTTTTCCATTAAATATATCAGAATCTTCAATAACCCAAAATCCTTTTGGGTAAAGTTTTTTATCTAAATAGAGTAAATATAATTCATTCCAACCTTTATGTATAGGGGAAATAGTTCGTGTTTTGGAATAGGCTGAAACTGTTTTTACTTGAATATAAATAGGCTTTTCGGTGTTAATTTTAATATCCCAACCTTTTTGAGTGGTATGACCATATTCAATTTTGTTAGGATATAAAGACTCTAAATATCTATAAATATAATATTCTCCAATACAGCCTGTCTTTTGGTCTCCAGGAGGAATTGGATATGATTTTTCTTTTTGCAATTCCTGAAGTTTTTTATACGCATTAGCGTATTCTTCTATTGCATTATCGATTTTTTGGAAATTTGACATATCTTATTGTTTAGTGAGTTATATAAATTCTAGATTAGCGTAAGCACTAATCAGCCACTTGGTACCTGCAGTTTTGAATTTGACTTGCACTCTGGCACTGTCGCCATCACCTTCAAAGTTAAGTACTGTGCCAAAGCCAAATTTGGCGTGTTTCACCATTCTACCGATGGATAATTCACCATTTGCTTGTGGCTCTATGTCTTGGTTAAAAATATCGTCTTCTTGATAATTTTGTGGGGTTGCGCCTTGTTTTTGCTTGATTTTATTTAGGTATTCTGCTGGAAATTCTGACAAGAATCGAGAAGGGTAAGCATAAAGTGATTGTCCGTGTAAAAAGCGTTTTATTGCAAATGATAGGGTGAGTTTTTTCATTGCTCGTGTCATGCCTACATAACACAGGCGTCTTTCTTCATCGATTAGATGTGGCTCGTCTTTGGATTGCCTGGAAGGAAACAAGTCCTCTTCCAATCCTGCGAGAAACACGTAAGGAAACTCCAAGCCCTTGGCAGAGTGAATCGTCATGAGTTGTACATTTTGTGTTGGTGGCGTACTACTATCACCGCTAGAATCAAGTGAGGCCAAAGCAATAAAACCCACGGTTTTACTCATGTCGCTGTCTTCTTCATGCTTATATTGTTTGGCAGCGGCAATTAATTCTTCTAAGTTTGCCGTTTTGCTGCCAGTTTTATCAGTTTTGTCGTTTGAAAAATGTCCAACCAGACCCGATTCTTTGATCAGATAGGCCACTTTTTCAGACAAATCTAAATGTTTTGTGTCGTCTTGCATTTGCTCAATCAACTGGGTAAAGCCAGTCAAAGCATTTGCAGCACGCGTTGGCAATGTTGGTATTATGTTAAGAGCGGCCTGAAATAAATTGGTTTGATTGATTTGTGCAAATTCTCGTATTTTTTCAACTGTGGCATTGCCAATACCCCGTGTGGGAAAATTCACCACACGTTCAAAAGCCACGCCATCAGCGCTGTTCTCCATCAAGCGTAAATAAGCCAAAGCATCTTTGATTTCAGCACGTTCAAAAAAGCGCAATCCACCATAAATGATATAAGGGATATTGGTTTTAATAAGTTGTTCTTCAAAAGTTCTGGACTGCGCATTGGAGCGATACAAAATAGCACATTCATTTGCTAAAACACCATTATCAATGCGTTTTTGAATACTGCTCACCACAAAATCTGCCTCATCCACTTCTGTGCGTGCCTCATATAAATCAATGGGTTCGCCATCACCAGAGTCTGTCCATAAGGATTTTCCCAGTCGGTTTGAATTGCGAGCAATGAGCGCATTTGAGGCGTTTAGAATATTGCCTGTTGAGCGATAATTTTGTTCAAGGCGAATGGTTTGAAGGGGGGCAAAGTCGGTTTCAAGTTTGACGATATTTTCAATTTTTGCACCACGCCAGCCGTAAATAGATTGGTCATCATCACCAACACAAAATACTTTGTTGTTGCCACTAAACAGTAATTTAATCCATTGATATTGCATGGTGTTGGTGTCTTGAAACTCATCGACCAAGATATGCTCAAAGCGTGTTTGGTAGTGCGAACGTAATGCTGAATTATTTTTTAATAACTCATAACTGCGCACCAGCAATTCAGCAAAGTCAATCAAGTCATTGTCGTTGCAATGTTTTTCATACAAGGTAAATATTTCAAGACTTTTCTTAACAAAATAATTATGTCCTGCCTCAATATCAGTAGGGCGCAAGCCTTCATCTTTTTGCTGGTTAATAAACCACTGGACTTTTCTTACAGGAAATTTACCCTCATCAATCTGATTTTCTTTCATCAGGCGTTTGATAATACGAGATTGGTCTTGGGCATCAAGGATTTGAAATTGTGGACTCAAATTAGCCTCAACAGGATGAGCGCGTAATAAGCGATGTGCCAAGCCATGGAAAGTGCCAACCCACATACTGCCAATGGGTCTTTTAAGTAAAACACTCAGACGTTCACGCATTTCATTGGCTGCTTTATTGGTAAAAGTGAGCGCTAAAATAGCATCAGTATGCAGCTTTTTTTGTGTGATTAAGTAGGCGATTCTATGTGTTAAAACTCTGGTTTTTCCAGAGCCTGCACCTGCCAGTATTAAAGCATTTTGTGTGCTGTCTAAAACAACCGCTTGAGATTGTTCCTTGTTTAATCCATTAATTATTTCGGGTGAATTCATAAATTTTTATTGTAAGTTGATTTGCAAATGGTATAATATTGCCTTTCTCTTATATAAGCATTAACTAAAGTTTTGACTGAGAATTGAGAGTAAAAGAATTATAAACATTATATTATTGTAAAGTAAGGAGTATCAGTAATGACATACTACGAAGGCGTTAAGAAAATGGAAGAAATGGGTGTAAACGACAACTATATTCAAGGTTGGGTAGCCGGTTTTTTAAACAATCCTGAGATTGAAGAGCAAAGAATTACTGATGAGTGGGAATCGGGTTACGAAGATGGCAAAGCACACACAGATGAAAATTTTGCAAATTTCTGCTAATTGCTGACATCAAGAATAATAAAAAAAGCCCCGTTTAACGGGGCTTTTTTTATGAGCGATTACCGGGAAATCCTTTTCCACTAAGAAAGACCCCTGCATTAGATATGGATGTTGAATAAAAGTTAAATTTTACTTAGTTGTCAATTTTTATAAAGCCAGTCCTAGCAGGGTTAAGACAGGTTTTATAAAAGTTGGCAAATGAGTGAAAGTTGGCTTTTAGGCAATATTCATATCTAATGCAGGGGTCTTTAAGAGAATAAATTGGACATTTATACCAATCACCAAAATAAATTATTCAAATGGTGCTTATAATCGCACCCTATGTGCTAAGGCAAAATCTCAGCGCTACTTATTGCTAGCATGATGATTTTACCTCGGTGCAGAGGGTGTGAGTATAGGTGCTATGTGGATGATTTATTTTGGTGATTGGTATTAGACTGATAAAATGCATCTTTATGAGTAACAGTTGGCAACACAATTCACGCAATACACTGAAGGATGCAGACAGCTGTAATGCCTTTTTTCAATCTAAAAAATTCAAAGATCAAGCCTTCCCCATCAAAATTCCTTTGGAATTTGCCCAACTTATTGATAAAGCCAACCCAAACGACCCATTATTAAAACAAGTTCTCCCAAGTGCCAAAATTGAGACACCCAAAGGGCAGACCCCGCCGGGCTTCTCAATTGCGCCATTGGAAGATGAAAAGAATATGCCCGTGGCGGGACTTATTCACAAATATCCTAATCGTGTATTGTTGATTGCATCTAGGGTTTGTGCGATTCATTGTCAGTATTGCTTTAGGCAAAATTTTAATTACACGGCACATGATGCAATTAGCAACTACCCAGCCATTGAAAAATACATTCAGGCACACCCGCAAATTAATGAAGTGATATTAAGTGGCGGAGACCCATTGAGTTTAAGTGACGAAAAATTAAGGCAACTTATTCAAAAAATTGAGAACATTCCACATATTAAAAATCTACGACTGCACACACGTAGTGCCGTGGCAACGCCAAGTAGGATTACCCCAGAACTCATCAATACATTAACGCAAAGCAAGCTTAATGTTGTGTTGGTAACCCATATTAACCACGTCAATGAACTGTCCAGCGATTTTGCTCAGGCAATTGGCAAATTAAATAACATTACTTTGCTTAACCAATCTGTTTTATTAAAAAGGGTGAATGATGATGCACCCACTTTAGTTGCACTGTCTATGGGTTTGTTCGCGTTGGGGATTCTGCCTTATTATTTACATTTACTAGACAAAGTCAATGGCACGCAAGATTTTTTGGTTGAGGAAAAAAGCGCACAACAAATACACCAAGCGTTGCAAAAACAATTGAGTGGGTATTTGGTACCTAGATTGGTGAGGGATGAAAATTTAGCATCAAAGACTTGGGTTTAACACTACTGTTTTGTTGCTTTCTTTAAAGTTGCCATGTCTACTTCACCCATAAAATAATCAACCAATAAACCATCTGGGGCATAAACATAGGTGGTTGGCATGCCAAGAATTTCACCAAATTTTTCAAATTTAGGTTTGTTGCTATTATCAGCCAGGACAATCGGATAATTAACCATAAAAGTATCGGTAAAGTCGGTAATTTTATCAACATCAACGCCTTCATAGTTCATACCCAATATTTCGACATTGTTTGAATTTTTTTCATAAAATTCCACAAACGCAGGAATCTCTTTTAAGCAAGGGGGGCACCAAGTTGCCCAAAAATTAACCACTAAGTATTTGCCTTTAACCGTGCTATTATTATGCGTTTTTCCATTCATATCCACCACTGAAAACTCAGGCATTTTAATCTTCTTTGTTTTGTCAAATAGCGACCCCCCTTGGGTGGGCATGAGTGCTTGAGCGGTGTTTAAAAAAGGCAGAATGAGTGCGAGTATAATAAAGGTTTTTTTCATGATGAGATTTTAAAAATATGAGTGCAACAATTTACCACAACCCTAAGTGCACAAAATCTAGGTTGACTTTGGCTATTTTAGAAGAAAAAGGACTTGACTTTCAAATAATTAAATACTTGAATGAAACGCCCTCTGTTGAGGAACTAAAAGTGTTGCTCGGTGAATTGGGTATGGATGCTAGATCTTTAATGCGCACGCATGAGTCCCCTTACAAGGACAACAATTTAGAGAATGATTCATTGAGTGAAGACGATTTGATTCAGGCAATGGTTGATAATCCAATTCTTATTGAGCGTCCGATTGTAAGAACCAACAAAGGTGTGGTTATTGGTCGCCCACCTGAGAATGTCTTAGCGATTATTTAATCAATCAGTAGCGTTGATAAGTGACCTTCACGTGCTTCAATATTTGAATAATACACATCGTCCAAACCCTCAACAACTGAATCTTTCACCACATCAAGGGCTAATAGCGCTTCACACCAAGCGTCTAAATGCTTGAATTGTTTGATAGATAGAGTGTCGTTAGTAAATTCGTTAATCCAGGATAGACGCATAAAAAATGGCGCAATAGCAGCATCTATGACTGAAAAGTCATCACCGTTAAAGAATTTATCGCCACCTTTGGCACACTCGATTTTTTCGAGTTTGGCGAATAACGCTTCTTTTGCGCTGTTGAATTTCTCTGTATCGCCTGTAACCAAACCAAACAAATCATCAAATAATGAGGATGAAAAGGCAATCCAAGAACGATTATTGGCTTTATCAATCGCATCGCTAGGGTGTAAATCAAGTGTGCCAATATCATTAACAAATTCACCAATAACCGAAGATTCAAAGACAATTTTGCCATCTGCTTTAAGTAGTGGCACTTGCCCAGTTGGTGAGATTTCTTTGAACCAATCAGGTGGGTCCATTGGGTTAATGTAAGTGGTTTCAAAGTCAAGTTTCTGTAAATTTAATAAAATCATCGCACGCTGTGCAAAGGGGCAAAGTTTAAAGCTAATCAGTTCTAGTTTCATAATGATGTTCCTTGTTTTTTTGATGCGATTATACCGCTAACTTTTATACCAATCACCCAAATAAATCATCCATATGGCACCTCTATTCACACCCTGTGCACCAACCTAAAATCGCCGTGTTAGCAACAAGTAGCACTTAGATTTTATGCCGGCACACAGGGCACGACTATAAGCACTATCTGAACGATTTATTTTGGTGATTGGTATTAGCAAGCATTTTGTTCTTCTGCAAGGCGGACAATCAAAATATTGATTGAGCATAGGTAAAACTATGTGATTGAAATATTTTGATTGTCCAACGCAGTCAGAAGAGCAAAAGGCACCGCTAAGAACGGTGATAAGGGTGGTTGGTGAGCAGTGAGTGAGCGCGATAAATTTGTTCTAAGGTTAACAAGCGCGCCATTGAGTGTGGCAAGGTGAGGCTGGACAAGCCCCACAGTTGATGTGCATGCTGTTTGACAGTATCGCTCAGACCGTCTGCACCACCAATTAACAAGGCGACATTGTCACCATTTTGTTGCCAGTTTTTCATGGTATTGGCAAACTCTTTGGTGGATTGTTGTTTGCCGTGTTCATCAAAAGCAATAATAAGGTTTGCATCAGCACTTGCTTTGAGTAGCAATTCACCTTCCAGTTCTTTAATTCTCTCAATATTATTGCCTTTACGTTTTTGTGCTTCAGGCGTAATAAGTTTGAAATTCAATTCTCGCGGTAATTGTTTTTGGTAATGATTAATACCTGTTTGTATCCAACTGGGCATTTTTTTACCAATAGCAATCAAGTCAATCTTCACTTAGTCTGCCCCAGACCACAATTTTTCTAACTTGTAAAATTCTCTGGTTTTCTCTGTCATGATGTGCACCACGACTTCTGCCAAATCAATCAGCATCCAATGCCCTGTTTCTACACCCTCTACACCAACAATCTTCATGCCTAAGCGCTTGGCTTCAATTTTTACATTGTTGGCAATACCACGTACGTGCTGGTTAGAGCGACCTGTTGCAATGACAATTGCTTCAATGTCGGCGCTCTGTTCTAAAACTTTAAGGGTAACAACGTCCTCACCTTTAAGCTCATCTATAATGTCGGTCACTGCTTTTAATTGTGCTTCTAAGTTCATATTTTTTGAATGTATTGAATAATGTTATCAGGTACCAGTCCTGATAATTTTTGGCTGTCTATTTTACCTATGGAAGTCGCATCAGATAGAATACTTCGGACCTGTGTAGAAGAAATATCAATGAATGGCGTTTTGGCAAAATAAACATTGCTAATATGCGTATTCGTAATTTGACTATCAGAACTGCGGGGTAAAACCACCAACTGCACATAGTCATTAAATTTTTGGTAATCCTTCCAAGTATTCAATGCGTTAAAACTGTCCTGCCCAATAATCAAAAAAATCTTTTCGTTTGGGTAATCTTGTTTAATATGTTTGAGTGTTTCAATGGTATAAGAGGGGCTTTGCCTGTCAATTTCACGTCTGTCAATTTGTAAGTCATTAAATTCAACAAGTGCTAAATTTAGCATATCAAGGCGTTGTTGATTAGAGAAATGCAAGGCATCTTTATGTACGGGCGCTTTGCAAGGCATCAAAAAAAGCTGCTTTAATCTTAGTTCTTTTTTGATGGCGTATGCGGTTTTTAAATGTCCGTAGTGCACCGGGTCAAATGAGCCACCAAAAAAACCAATCATAATGAGATTTTTGTATGATTATTCATATTTATGCAAAGGGCTTATAACATCGCCTTAATTTCTTTTAAACTTAGTGCATCATTTGGATAAGCAATCAAACCTTGGGTCATGCCATCAAGATATTTAACAAAATCCTGTTGCGTATCAATTAACAGCCAAGCGTTGCCACGTTTTTGTTCACCCATGGTGGTTTCAATTTTTACACCATAATCATGCCCACAATGTAGCATCACTTCATCATCAATTTGTTTGAGTTTTTGCATAGAATGATACATGTCTGTCACATCAGCCCCAGGCAGAGCACAATGTCCTGCACCGTACACAAACAGCGTATCCCCCGCAATTAAGTGCCCATCTAACAAATAACAAACACCACCCGCACTGTGCCCTGGCGTATTAATAATTTTGGCTGGAGTTTTGCCAATAAAAATGACATCATTGTCATTAACGCCAACATCAGGCAAGCTATCGATTTGCAAATAAGGTATTTCATTAATGCCAACAGTGACTTTTGCCCCTGTTTTTTCTACCAACTCATCAACTGCATTGGTATGGTCAAAATGCCAGTGCGTTAGCCAAATATCAGTCAGTGTATAGCCTTTATTCCTGATTCTCTGTAAAAATAAATCTCCGTCCCAAGCGGGGTCGATAATCGCACAAGTTTTTGAGTCGTGATCAAAGATAAAATGGATAGAGTCCTCAAGTGCACCCATGTGATAGAGGATTTCTAAAGTAAAAGTTTTTTCAACGTATTTTTTTTCTAACATAGGCATATTTTAACTTGACTAATTTGCGATACAGACTATAATTTACGTCTTTTGCTTGGCAACCAGATTTTGGGGCTATAGCTCAGCTGGGAGAGCACGACACTGGCAGTGTCGGGGTCAGCGGTTCGATCCCGCTTAGCTCCACCATCGTCTTGATGCAAAAAAACTATGTCGCCTTCGTCTATCGGTTAGGACCCCAGGTTTTCATCCTGGTAAGAGGAGTTCGATTCTCCTAGGCGATGCCAAAACCGAATGGTTCAGTTTTATTAAACTGGGCCATTTTTTTTGCCTAAAAGGATACTAATCTTATAAAATACCACCTGTCCCGTTCGTCTAGCTGGCCCAGGACCTTAGGATTTCATCCTAAAAACAGAGAGTTCAAATCTCCTACGGGACGCCAAATTGCTTTTTCTGCTTCGTCTTTTTCCTTTTCACGGCGTTGGATTTTAAAAATACTCAGTTATGTAGGTTGACTACACGCCTTCGTATTTTTAAAACCCGCCTTGTGAAAAGCAAAAATACTCGCATAAAAAATTAGTCCCCGTTTAATTTTCACAGCGTTGAATCACTAAATTCTTTCAATCACATATCAGTATATATGCTCAATCAAGAATTTAGCATTCGCCTTGTGAAAAGCAAAAATGTTTGCAATCACATTGCTACACGCCCTCGTATTTTTAAAATCCGCCTTGTACTAGCGATATACAGCAGCCCCTGGGATAGTAAAGCAAAAATACTCGCAAAATATAAACTATTGCATTAACCATTAACCATTAACCATTAAAATATACATTATGAATTTAAACATCATCATTCCAGACAGATTGATTGGTGAGCGCATTGACAGTGCGTTAGCCACAATGTTGCCGAATTATTCGCGTTCTAAAATCAGTGCTTGGGTGAAATCAGGCCATGCTTTTGTTGATGGTAAAACTTTTAAACCCAAGGACAAAGTGTTGGGCGGTGAGATTGTTCAGCTTGAGATTAAACAAGAAAAAACCAACGATTGGGTAGCAGAAGATATCCCTATCGACGTTGTTTTTGAGGATGCCGATATTATCGTTATTAACAAGCCTGTTGGCTTAGTGACGCATCCAGGCAGTGGTAATTGGACCGGCACATTGGCCAATGCATTGCTGCATTATGACCCGTCACTCGCCAAACTTGATAGAGCGGGTATTGTACATCGTTTGGATAAAAATACATCGGGTTTAATGGTGGTGGCACGTAGTGCTGTGGCACAAAAAAATCTGGTTGAGCAGCTACAAACACACAGTGTTTCTAGAGAGTATAGCGCAATTGTCTATGGACATATGATTTCAGGTGGCACGGTTGATGCACCGATTGGGCGTGATTCTAAAGACCGTATTAAACAAGCAGTTACTGACACAGGTAAAGATGCCGTTACTCATTATCGTGTGATTGATCGGTTTGCACATCACACACACATCAAGGCTATTTTAGAAACGGGACGCACGCATCAAATTCGCGTGCATATGTCACACATGGGTCATCCGCTGATTGCCGATACGCTCTATGGGGGGAAAGTGCGCTTCCCCAAAAAAGCAGATGAAGCGCTTAAAGATGCACTTAAGGAGTTTAAGCGTCAAGCATTGCATGCCAAAAAGCTCACATTAACGCACCCGGTTTCAGGGGAGGAAATGTCATGGAAAGCACCTTTGCCACAAGACATGCAAGATTTACTTAAAGTGTTACAAACTCATGACGCCGTCTAATTTTCCAAGCAACGTTCAGATTTTAACAACGCCACGTTATTTAGAAGGTGGCGCAAGTACTGGTCATTATGCCAATTTTAATTTGGCAACGCATACAGGCGATAAGCTTGATGCGGTTAACCACAATCGTAAATTGTTGCTCAGGCATTTTGATTTGCCTAATGCACCAAAATGGCTCAATCAAACACATTCTGATATTTGCTTAGACGCTGGCTCTAATGATTGTGAGGGCGACAGTGTGATGACACGCGAGAAAGGCGTGGTTTGTGCAGTCATGACAGCGGACTGTTTGCCGATTTTTGCATCCAATCAGTTAGGCACACAAGTTGGTGTTGCACATGCAGGCTGGCAGGGCATTCTTAATGGTGTGATAGAATCATTCGTTGACGCTTTTGATGAGTGTGATTTATTGATACATTTTGGTCCAGCAATTTGTGCAAAAAATCTAGAAGTTGGCGCTGAGGTATTTGAGCAGTTTATTGCCAAAGATGAAAAACTTGGTGCGGCCTTAGTGCAAAAAGGCGAAAAATACCACTTAGATATTTATCAAGCTGCACGAATCATTTTAAATCGTTTAGGCGTTCACACCATCACAGGTGGTGACCAATGCACGGTGGAGCAAACACAAGACTACTTTTCCTATCGTCGGGATGGGGCTAATTCAGGCAGGATGGCGCATTTAATCTGGTTTTAATTTTAAACTGCGCCTTCGCATTTTTTTAAATTTGCCTTGCAGAAAGAAAAAATACTTGCTTAAAACAACGTTGTCAAGGGTAAAAAATTCTGTATTTTTCTTAGAGACCTTTGCATAAATATGAATAATCATCAAAACGCCACCTTTCACCCATTTGCTAATTTTATTAAAACCTGCCGAAGCCCTTCTGGGACTGGTTTTAATAAAATCACCAAATGGACAAAATTTGTCNNAAAGGTCTCTCTTAGAATAAAAAGTATTGATGGTCTATTTAGAGAGTGATTTGGCGATGGCTTTTTTGAAAATGGGTGCAAAGACATAAAGCAGTGGAAAACCCATCAGCCAAGCAACAGCAAAACTTGAAAGCCATTTGTCAATCGTTTGCTCACTCCACCCGATATTTATATAAGTGACGACAAATGACATAATACTAATCATAAATAGTGACATAACGACACTAAATATTAAGTGTATTTTCTTTTCCATATTATTTTTTCTCCTTAGTCTTTTCCTTGCCAGAAATGGTGAAATCCATGGCTTTGGTTTCAGGGTTTAAGTGGTAATAATGCAAGGGTTTTTGTTTGCGTTGTTTTTGTTGTATGACACAGCCAATGGTTTCAAAATCCCCTTTTAATTCAATCTCCTCATGTTGCGTGTTTAGGGGGGCTAAAAATTTGTTATTACCACGCTCAATATATTGACGAAAATACAACTCATCTTCATAACGTACCACTGCATAAGCGCGCGAGTGAATGGGCATACCTGGGTCAATAATTAAAATGCAATTTTCACTAAACTCAGGTTCCATCATGTTGCCTAAGTTTTGCAAGGCAAAAGGCTCTGAATTAGTACCACAACTTGTTTCGAAGATTTCTTTACTCATGTTTGACAATGTTTACAATAAAAGGTTGAACGCTGACTTTGGACAATGCGTGTTATTTTACTACCACATTGCGTACATATTTCATTTTCACGCCCATACACGGATAAAGTCTGTGAGAAATATCCAGGTTTGCCATCTACTGAAGAAAAGTCTTGCAGGGTTGTGCCACCCGATGCGATTGAGCGCAATAAAATTTGTTTAATGCATTGAGTTAAAACTTCGTAGCGTTTTTTACTCACACTACTGGCTTTGCACTTAGGATTTACGCCTGCTTGATGTAGGCTTTCACAAGCGTAAATATTGCCTACACCAACCACAATCTTGCTGTCCATGATAAAAGCCTTGATGTTTTGTTGCTTTTTACGTGAACAGACATATAAATATTGTTCATCAAAGGTATCACTTAGCGGTTCAACACCCAAATTGTCTAATAAAGGATGTTTACCGTCTTTAGAAAATAACACGGCACCAAACCTTCTAGGGTCGTTTAAACGCAGTCTTTTACCATGGCTAAACAGCAATTCAAAATGATCGTGTTTTTTTAATGGCGTATCTTTGTCAACCACTCTGATTGAGCCACTCATGCCCAAATGCATAATCAGTGTACCAACATCAAACATAAGTAATAAATACTTACCCCGTCGTTGTATCGCATTAACCTTTTGTTTGGGCAGTGTTGTTAGCAAATGTTTAGGGATATCCCAGCGTAAGTTGGCTCGATGTAAATACACACACTCAATCGTTTGATTGACAATAAGTGGTTCAAGCCCAAGCTTGGTGATTTCAACTTCTGGCAATTCAGGCATAAAATTTGAGGTTAATGGGTCAAATAACATATTATAATAGTCAACTTTATAAATAAATGGAGAAAGAGATGGGTTATATTAATTCAGTAAAAGGAAAGATTCTTTTGGGTTTCATTCTTGCGGCAATTGTTTTCGTATCATTTAATGGTATGGGTAATATGACACATTATGCAATGACAGTATGGCTCCATGTTTTAGCAGGCGTTGCTTGGATTGGTCTTTTATATTACTTTAACTTTGTACAAGTGCCTGCAATGGGTGAAGCGTTAGCAGATACTGAAGGCCCAGGTCCAGCAGCAATTGGTAAATATGTGGCGCCACGCGCATTGTTATGGTTCCGCATGGCGGCTGCCACTACTTGGATTTTAGGTTTGGTATTGCTGGCATTACAATCTCGTGGTATGGACGGTATCATTGGCGCATTTACCTTTGCACAAGGTTATCAAGTTATTGGTATTGGCGCGTGGATGGGTACCATCATGGCATTTAATGTATGGTTTATTATCTGGCCAAATCAGCAAAAAATCTTAGGCATGAAGCCCGCCTCTGAAGGTGAAGTGGCAACTGCAAAGAAAAACGCAGCCTTAGCATCAAGCATTAACGTTATTCTTTCGGTGCCAATGTTGCTAACCATGATTGCATGGCATTAAAAGCACTTTGCGGTTTTACTGCTTAGTGCTTTTTATGCTGGGAGCTGAAAGTGAGCAGTGCTAAAATAAATACTATTTTTTAAATTTTGGAAACCGAGGTCTTAGCCTCGGTTTTTTTTCGTGTATTGCAAGGTATAATCTCACCATGTCAAAAAGAACACCCAATCTTAAAGTCAGTGGCAAGGATGCGCAAAGTTTTTTGCAGGGGCAATTGTCCAACGATATCGATAAAATTATTGATAATACTTGGCAACTGAATGCTTATTGCCAGCACCAAGGGCGCATTATTGCGTTAATTTGGGTGCAAAAACAAGGAGGTGATTTTTATTTAGATTTTGCCCCAGATTTACAACAAGTGGTGCACAATCGTTTAAAAATGTTTGCCTTGAATGCGCAGGTCGTTTTTAGTGAGATTGATAATCCATCATCGTTCATTGATAACGCGCAGGTAACGCTTGCAACGAGTGAAAAATTTATTCCCCAAGACTTAAACTTAGACATTAATGAGATTGGTGTTAGTTTCACCAAAGGCTGCTACCCTGGTCAGGAGGTGGTTGCCAGAGTGCATTATTTGGGCAAGCCAAAACGTAGGCTATATCGATTTGAATGTGATTTTGAAGTTGCGCCATTAGAAGAATTAACATTAGAAGACACAACGAAGGTTGTTGGGAAAGTTTTGAATCAGGTAAAATCCCAGTTTTTTGGGGTGATTAAAACCGCCGAAAAAAACCAAGCACTTTTTATCAAAAATAAACCAGTCAAATGTCTTGAGTTGGTTGATTTTGATGATTGCTAAAAAAAATCTCATTTAAAAAAACTATGAAACTAACCAAACTGTGGGCGTTATTGCCATTGCTTTTCTCTACCTTTGTATCCGCTAACAACACAACGCAGACACTAGATTTAACCAATCATTGGGTGGGTTACACCGCTTTAATTTTGTTTGTTGTTGCTTATATTTTGGTAATGGTAGAGGAATTTACTTGTTTTAGAAAATCCAAACCTGTTATTTTTGTTGCTGGCATTATTTGGGGTCTAATTGGTTGGATATACGCCTCAAATGGCATCAAACATACAGCAGAAGCGGCGGTTCGTCATAATATTTTAGAATATACCGAGTTATTTTTATTTTTATTGGTAGCAATGACTTATATTGAGGCGATGCGTGAAAGGCAAGTTTTTGATGCGTTAAAAGTGCGTTTGGTCAATAAAGGATTTACCTTAAAGCAGTTGTTTTGGATGACAGGTTTTTTGGCATTTTTTATCTCTCCAGTAGCTGACAATCTGACCACAGCACTGATTATGGGCGCTGTTGTTTTAGCGGTTGGCAACTCAAATGTGCGTTTTGTTTCTATCGCATTTGTTAACATCGTGGTTGCTTCAAATGCGGGTGGCGCATTCAGTCCGTTTGGTGACATTACAACACTGATGGTTTGGCAAAAAAACCTTGTTGAGTTTGAGCAATTTTTTGATTTATTCATTCCATCATTGGTTAATTTCATAGTGCCTGCAACAATCATGCACTTTGCCATTAAAAATGATACGGTTGCAGCTAAAGAAGAGCAAATTGCAGTTAAGACAGGCGGTATTGCCATTGTGTTTTTGTTTGCTTTAACAATTATCACTGCAGTAAGCTTCCATAATTTCTTACATTTACCACCAGCGATGGGCATGATGACAGGTTTAAGTTATTTAATGATTGCAGGGTATTTTATTCGTCACAAAACAGTGTCTTGTTCGGTTGGTGATGATAAGTTTGATATCTTTAGAAAAATCTCTAATGCCGAATGGGACACGCTTTTATTTTTCTTTGGCGTTATTGCCAGCGTTGGTGGTTTAGGTTTTATTGGCTATTTAGCATTAACATCAGAGGCAATGTATTTAACGCTTGGGGCAACTTATGCCAATATATTAATTGGTATACTGTCTGCAATTGTTGATAATATTCCAGTTATGTTTGCTGTACTTACAATGAATCCTGATATGTCCTTAGGCCAATGGCTGTTGGTTACCTTAACAGCGGGCGTGGGCGGTAGTTTGCTGTCTGTTGGATCTGCTGCAGGGGTTGCACTCATGGGGCAGTCAAAAGGGCTGTATACATTTGTTTCGCATTTAAAATGGACGCCAGTGATTGCATTGGGTTATGCAGCCAGTGTGTTGACACATTTATATTTAAACGATTCGCTGTTTAATATCCCTATTGGATAAGGCGCAATTACTAACCATGACGCAAAATCTTTTATTCGTTGATATTGGCACCAGTAGCATCAGTTGGGAGATAGATGGGTGTTACAACAGCATCGATATTAAAAATTTCCAAGTCAGTGCCATACCGCAACATCAAGCCAGTATTATTGCCTGTGTGGCAAATCATGATATTATTCAGCATTTTTCTAACCCTGCTATTGTCAGTCCTAAACCTTATAAAGACTTAGATTTTGACTATAATTTAGAACAACTTGGGGTTGATCGTTTTTTGGGTCTTGTAGCAGGGTATGATAAGTATCCAGAGCAAGATTTTATGGTGGTAGATATCGGCACTTTTGTGACCATTGATAAAGTGTGTAGTAAGCGTCATATCGATGGCGGTATTGCGCCAGGGCTTCATCAGTTACAAGCGTTTAAAACGTTTACCGGTGAAGACAGTCAACGTTCATGGCGCTTGGGTACACGCAATATGTTGTGTGATGCGATTGAAAAGCGTTGTGAGACATTTAATGGTAAGATTTTAATGACTGGTGGCGGACAACAAATAGTCAATATTGAAAAAGGCGAGTATTATCAAAATTTAGTGATAGAGGGATTAAAAGTATTATATGGAGAATAGAGTTTTATCAGGCATGAGGCCGACAGGGGCACTACATTTAGGGCATTATCATGGGGTTTTAAAAAACTGGTTAGAATTACAAAATGAGTATGATTCTTACTTCTTTGTTGCCGATTGGCATGCCTTTACCACCCATTATTCTGACAAAATTGACCTTGAGTCTAATGTAACAGAGATGGTGGTTGATTGGTTGGCAGCAGGCATTAACCCCAACACTTCAACAATTTTTGTACAGTCAAAAGTGCCAGAGCATGCAGAATTACACTTGTTACTATCAATGACGACACCATTACCTTGGTTGGAGCGCGTTCCCTCCTACAAAGACCAGCAAGAAAAGTTAAAAACGAAAGATTTAGGAACCTATGGTTTTTTAGGTTATCCATTGTTACAGAGCGCAGATATTTTGATGTATAAAGCGGGTTTGGTGCCTGTGGGTGAAGACCAAGTAGCACATGTGGAGTTGACACGTGAGGTGGCAAGACGGTTTAATTATGTCTATGGGCGTGAAGTTGATTTTGAAGAAAAAGCGCAAGCCGCCATTACCAAAATGGGCAAAAAACAATCCAAATCTTACCAAGCGTTACGTAAAGCCTACCAAGAAAAAGGCGACATGGAGGCCTTAGTCAAAGCGCAAGCCTTATTAGAAGAGCAGCAAAATATTACTTTGGGCGACAAAGAAAGACTGTTGGGTTATATTGAAGGTGTAGGAAGAATTATTTTGCCTGAACCAGAGTCTTTATTAACAAAAGCTTCAAAAATGCCAGGGTTAGATGGGCAAAAAATGTCTAAATCTTATGGCAATACAATTTCTTTGCGTGATAGCGCCAGTGAGATTGAAGTTAAAATTAAACGCATGCCAACCGATCCAGCGCGCATTAAACTCACCGATGCTGGCAATCCAGAGAAATGTCCAGTTTGGCAGTTGCATAGAGTATATTCAGATGCACAAACCTGTGACTGGGTAAAAGACGGCTGTACAAATGCAAAAATGGGCTGTGTTGAGTGCAAACAACCCGTGATTGATAGTGTTCAGGCGGAATTATTGCCCATGCAAGAACGGATTGCCAAATATCAGGCCGACCCAAGTCATATCAAACAAATTATTCATGACGGCTCTCAAAAGGCACGCAATGTTGCCAAAGAAACCATGGCAGAAGTTAGAGAAGCCATGGGTATCGTTTATTAATGGTTGAAATTCGTTATGACTGAGAGGCTACAGAAGCTTATTGCGACCGCTGGTTATGGTTCTCGCCGTTGGGCAGAGCGCCTCATTGAGCAGGGACGCATTGAGGTGAATAACAAGACAGCCAGTCTTGGTGATAAGGCAAAAATAACAGATGCTGTTAAGATTGATGGACGAAACATTGACCTGACTCGTCATCAAGAAGAACAAACCAAAGTTATTATTCTTAACAAGCAAGCCGGCGTTATTTGTTCTAACAAAGATGAGCAAGGGCGTAAAAGTGTTTTTGATTTTTTACCTAAAACGTCACGTTGGGTCATGGTCGGGCGTTTAGACTTAAACACTTCGGGTTTGTTGTTGTTTACCAATAATGGCGAATTGGCCAATAAACTGATGCATCCAAGTTCTGAGATTGAGCGTGAATATGCAGTAAGAGTGCTGGGTAAAGTTGAGCAACAAGATTTAACACAACTCACCGACGGTATTGAATTAGAGGATGGGTTTGCCAAATTTACACGTGTTGCTGTTGCCGGAGGGCAGGGTGCTAATCGCTGGTATAAAGTGGTTTTAAAACAAGGGCGTAAGCGTGAAGTGCGTCGTCTATGGGAAGCCTTGGGTTTCAAAGTATCACGTTTAATCCGTGTTCGTTTTGGTGAAATTCGTCTGCCAGACAATCTTAGGGCAAATCAAGTTGCGCCACTCAAGCCTGGGCAAGTGAAATTGTTGCTAGATGCAGTTAATTTGAAAGGCTAAATAGTTAAAACCGCCACATCAGACAATCAAAGGCCAAAAATAGCTAAAACCAGCAAAAGTGCTGTTGTGTCTTTTGTCTATGGCACAAAGGCTATAAACTGCAAGCCACGCCTTGCTTTTGGTGATTTTTTCTTATTTTTGACACTTTTCAATCTAATGTAGCGGTTTTTGGTTATGTGAAGGTATAATTACGCTTTTAATATTATCATCTAAAGCGTTAATGTCTGATTACAAATCCACATTAAATCTGCCTGCCACTAAGTTTGCCATGAAGGCAAATCTTGCTAATCGAGAAGGGGGCTTTCTACAAAAATGGCAAGACGATAACCTATATCGCAGCATTCGTGAAAACAATAAAGGCAAGCCAAAGTTTATCCTACACGATGGACCACCTTATGCAAATGGTGATATTCACATCGGTCATGCAGTCAACAAAGCGCTAAAAGACATCATCATTAAATCTAAGTCTTTGTCAGGTTTTGATGCGCCATATGTACCTGGTTGGGACTGTCACGGTTTACCCATTGAGCTTAATGTTGAAAAGAAAAAAGGCAAAGTAGGTCATAAGATTGATGCCAATACCTTTAGAGCCGAGTGTCGCAAATATGCCGACACACAAGTCGCCAAGCAAAAGCAAGATTTTCAGCGCTTAGGTATATTGGCCGATTGGGACAACCCATATCTAACCAAAGACTTTGCTTATGAAGCCAACATTGTGCGAGCACTGGGAAAAATGGTGGAAAACAACCATGTTTCCAAAGGCTATAAACCTGTGCATTGGTGCACCGAGTGTGGCTCGGCACTAGCCGAAGCAGAAGTTGAATATAAAGACAAGAGTTCTGATGCAATTGATGTTAAATTTCAACTGATTGACAGCACCTTGTTTGGCGTTGATAAGCCAGTGTCTGTGGTTATTTGGACAACCACACCATGGACATTGCCAGCCAACGAAGCGATTGCCTTACACCCTGAGTTAGACTATGTATTGGTTGACACAGGTGAAGAGTATTTATTATTGGCACAAGCCTTAGTGGAAAGCGCACTTTCTCGCTATAAATTTGAAACAGCCATTGAGAAGCCGGGCTTCTCAATTAAAGGCATTGAGCTTGAGGGTTTGCAAGCCCAACATCCATTTTATGATAAGCAAGTACCCGTGATTGTAGGCGAACATGTTACCACGGAGGCAGGCACAGGCGCTGTACATACAGCACCTGCGCATGGTCAAGAAGACTATGTAGTGGGTCTAAAATACAATTTACCTGTTGAGTGTCCTGTGGATGGTCGTGGGGTATTTTTTGAAGACACGCCATTATTGGGCGGACAATTTATTTTTAAAGCCAATGCTAGTGTGGTTGAAATTCTAAAAAATGCAAACACTTTGATTAAGCATGAATCTTTGGCGCACTCTTATCCACATTGTTGGCGTCATAAAACGCCTGTCATTTTTCGTGCAACGCCACAATGGTTTGTGTCGATGACTCAAAATGGTTTGCGTGATGTGGTTAATAGTGAGATTCCAAAAGTGGATTGGATTCCTGATTGGGGCAAAAAACGCATTGAGCTCATGGTTGGCAATCGCCCAGATTGGTGTATTTCCAGACAGCGTTTTTGGGGCGTGCCAATTACTTTATTTACCCACAAGCAAACGGGTGAGTTGCATCCAGATACACAAGCATTATTTGCCAAAGTTGCAGACAAAATCGAAAAAAATGGCATTGAAGCATGGTTTGAAGCAGACATTGAAGACTTTTTAGGGGCTGATGCTAAGGATTACGATAAAGCCATCGACACCTTAGATGTATGGTTTGATTCAGGGGTGAGTCATTTTGCAGTCCTCAATCAAAGAGAAGAATTATCCGATGTCGCAGATTTGTATTTGGAAGGCTCTGATCAGCATCGTGGTTGGTTTCAATCCTCACTTATCTCATCTGTTGCGATTAATGGCAAAGCCCCTTATAAACAAGTATTGACGCACGGTTTTACCGTTGATAAAGACGGTAGGAAAATGTCTAAATCACTGGGTAATGTGATGAGCCCACAAAAAGTGGTGAATAATCTGGGTGCGGATATTTTACGTTTGTGGATTGCCTCTACGGACTACACAGGCGAGATGACGGTGAGTGATGAAATCCTCAAACGCAGTGCCGATTCTTATCGTCGCATTCGCAACACCATGCGTTTTATGTTGGCAAATACGGCTGGATTTGACCCGCAAAAACACCAACTTGATGAAGATCAAATCTTAGATTTAGATAAATGGATATTGACCAAGACAGCCACAGTGCAACGACAAGTTTTGCAAGCTTATGAGCACTATCATTTCCATCAAGTGGTGCAATTAATTTTGAATTTTTGTAGTAATGATTTGGGTGGTTTTTATCTGGATATTATCAAAGACAGACAATACACCACACAAGAAAACTCACAAGCCAGGCGCAGTGCGCAAAGTGCACTCAATCATGCTTTAGAGGCAATGGTACGCTGGTTAGCACCTGTGTTATCGTTTACTGCAGAAGAGATTTGGCAAAGCATGCCAAGCGAGAAAAATAACAGTATTTTTCTACAACAATGGTATCAAGAACTTGATGAGGATTATAAAAATGATGCGATTGATACTGCACGTGATATTAGCCCATTTATTCGCAAGCAAATGGAGCAGATGCGTAACGATAAAATTATCGGCTCATCACTAGATGCTGAAGTTGACATTTATTGTGAGGAGGGCATCTACCAATCCTTGGAAAAATTAGCGGACGAGTTGCGCTTTGTATTTATTACTTCTTATGCTAGAATTCATCCAATGAATGAAAAAACGGATGATTGTGTTGCGGCGACTAGGGGTGTTTTTATCAAAGTCACTCAGTCTAAACATAAAAAGTGTGTGCGTTGTTGGCACCACAGAGCCGATGTTGGTGACAATACAGAACATCCGGAGTTATGTGGGCGCTGCGTAGAAAACGTTGCAGGTAATGGCGAAACGAGGCGCTACGCCTAATGAAAACATTACACCTTGATTTAGGCGAAAAATCTTATCCAATTTATATTGGACAGGACTTGCTCGATCAAAAAGAATTACTCATCAATCATATTGCTGGCAAGCAAGTGATGATTGTGACAAACACAACAATTGCGCCGCTGTATCTTAACAAGGTAAAAGCCTTGCTTTCTGATTTTACAGTGGCTGAGGTTGTTTTACCTGACGGCGAGCAGTACAAAACTTTAGACACTGTGAATACAATATTTACAGCGCTGTTAGAGGCACGTTTTGAGCGTTCTTGCACACTCATTGCTTTGGGTGGTGGTGTGATTGGTGACATGACAGGTTTTGCTGCAGCCAGCTATCAACGAGGGGTGAATTTTATTCAAATTCCAACCACTTTGCTTTCACAAGTGGATTCCAGTGTGGGTGGAAAAACAGGCGTGAATCACCCATTAGGCAAGAATATGATAGGCAGCTTCTATCAGCCAAAATGTGTGGTGATTGATGTTGATACTTTAGATACTTTGGACGACAGGCAATACTCGGCAGGCATGGCTGAAGTGATTAAATATGGTTTATTAGGTAATGCGGATTTTTTAACCTATCTGCACAACGAAATAGACACTTTAATGAGCAGAGACAAAACTTTAATTATTCAGGCTGTTTACCAATCTTGTTTTGATAAAGCTGAGATTGTGGCACAAGATGAATTAGAAACTGGCAGGCGTGCCCTACTTAATTTGGGGCACACTTTTGGTCATGCGATTGAAAATACATTGGGTTATGGTGTTTATTTACACGGAGAGGCGGTCGCTGTTGGCTTACTGATGGCGACCAAATTATCAGTATTAGAGGGTTTTATTACTGATGAAGCCGCGCAACAAGTTGAGCAACTACTACAAAAAGCTTTATTACCTACAACAATCAACAGTAAAATAGATTACCAAGATTTTATGGATGCAATGAGCGTTGACAAAAAGGCTATTGATGGTGTGATTCGCCTTGTCTTAATGAAAAAACTGGGGCAAGCTTTTGTTGGGGATGATTATCAAGCACACAATTTAGAACAAATAATTAAGGATTTTTTATGAGCGAAAAAGATAGCGAAGATAACAAAGATATAGAAAACAGCAAAGACGTTGAAAGTAAAAAAGACGTCAAAAACGACAAAGATGTTAATAGCAGTAAGACTGTGAAAAATAACGAAGACGTTACAAACAGTGAGTCCGCTGAAGATAACCAAGATACAAGTAATGAGTCAGTGCATGAAGACGATGTGATGATTACCACCAAAATGTCGGACTTGGAGAAGATGTTGGAAAGTGTGGAACAGCATGCAGATAAGCGTACAGACACCAAATTTGAACGCTTTTTTATGCCATCATTAATTGTTTTTGGCTTGTTAGCATTTGGTGGATTTTGGATTGTTTATTCAATCACACAGGACATGACACGTTTAGCAAGTGCCATGGATCCAAAAATGGGTAGCAACATGACCTCTATGGTGAACAGTGTTGATAACCTATCTAAAAATATCAGTAAAATGAACCAATCAGTTGGCAGGATTGATGAAAATCTTTCTACGATTAGTGGCAATATGCAAGTGGTTGCAACGAAATTAAACCGTCTAGACGATATTTCTAATGACATGTCGCAGATTAATACAAAGATGAACACGCTTAAGCCAATGCTTGCCAATATGCGAGAAATGAACAACAATATGATTGGTATGCAAAAGTCTATGTTATGGATGCAACGTGATATCTCTATCCTACGCTCTTCTTTTGGCAAGCCAATGCAAATATTTGACGCGGTGCCATTTTTATAATATTTTAACCTTTGCGTCAATATGATTGATAACACACAACTCAAACAAATTGCCACTTTGGCCAAGCTTAATATTGACGATGAGGCGCTTGATTCAACAGCGCAAGATTTGAACAATATTTTAGCGCTTGCTGAACAACTGTCTCAGATTGACACCGATGACATCACCCCAATGGCGCATCCGCTACACATGACACAGCGCCTTAGGGAAGACGAAGTTAAAGAGCAAGACCAATCGCAACACTTTCAATCTATTGCACCAAAAACAGGTAAACAGCATTATTTAGTGCCTACAGTGATTGAATAATAAGTCCTATGAGCATACATACAAAAACAGTTGCTGAGTTGGCACAGGGGTTAAAGAATAAAGAATTTTCTTCTGTTGAATTAACACAAAGTTATCTTGACAGAATTAACGTCTCAGATTTAAACGCATTTATCACCCCAACCGATGAGCTGGCCTTAACGCAAGCACGTAACGCCGATGAAAAAATAGCACAAGGCAATGCGAGTGTATTAACAGGCATTCCTTATGCACACAAAGATATTTTTTGTACCAATGGGGTAAAAACCTCTGCCGGCTCTAAAATGCTTGATAACTTTATTGCCCCTTATGACGCAACGGTCACCCACAGGTTAAATCAAGCAGATTCAGTCATGTTGGGTAAAGCCAATATGGATGAATTTGCCATGGGCTCAAGCAATGAAAATTCTTTTTATGGCGCAGTTAAAAATCCATGGGATAAAAACAAAGCACCAGGCGGCTCATCAGGGGGTTCTGCCGCTGCAGTTGCTGGACGTTTAGCGCCTTTTGCCACAGGTACAGATACCGGTGGCTCTATTCGTCAACCTGCAAGCCTGTGTGGCATTACAGGTTTAAAGCCCACTTACGGGCGGATTTCTCGTTATGGCATGATTGCTTATGCCTCAAGCCTTGATCAAGCGGGTCCAATGACCCAAACCGCACAAGACGCAGCTTTGGTGCTCAATGTCATGGCAGGCTTTGATGAAAAAGACTCCACCAGCGCACAGCGTGAAGTTGAAGACTACACAGCCTCGCTGAATGATTCGATTGAAGGTTTAACCATTGGCCTACCCAAGGAATTTTTCTCAGAAGGTCTGGATGACGGTGTTGCTACCACCGTTATGGATGCAGTCAAAGAATTTGAGAAAGTGGGTGCAACGGTAAAAGAAATATCACTGCCAAACTCAAAATTTGCCATCCCAACTTATTATATTGTTGCCCCTTGTGAATGTTCGTCAAATTTATCGCGCATGGACGGCGTGCGTTTTGGACACCGATGTGAAGCGCCAGAGAATTTAGAAGATTTATACTGTCGTTCACGCACAGAAGGTTTTGGTGAAGAGGTTAGGCGTCGTATTATGATAGGCAGTTATGCGCTATCAGCGGGCTATTACGATGCTTATTATCTTAAAGCGCAAAAAACCCGACACTTAATTAGTGACGACTTTAAAAAAGCTTTTAAAGAAGTGGATGTGATTATGGGGCCAGTAAGCCCAACAACCGCCTTTGACTTAGGCTCATTTAAAGACCCAGTCTCTATGTATTTGGCAGATATTTATACCTTAAGTGCCAATCTAGCAGGTTTACCGGGCATGAGTATTCCAGCAGGCTTCTCGCAAAAACTCCCTGTGGGTTTACAAATGATTGGCGATTATTGGTCAGAAGCGAAACTCCTAAATATTGCACACCAATTCCAGCAAGCAACCGATTATCACAGTCAAACAGCTGAGGGAGTCAACTAATGCAGTGGGAAACAGTGATTGGCTTGGAAATTCATGCGCAATTAAGCACGCAGTCTAAAATATTTTCATCAGCCTCTACCAATTTTGGTGCGCAAGCAAATTCACAGGCTTGTGCGGTAGATTTGGGTTTGCCAGGCGTCTTGCCGGTGTTAAATAAAGCCGCAGTTAATAAGGCGATTAAATTTGGTTTAGCCGTTAATGCGCATATTAATCAGCGCAATGTTTTTGATAGAAAAAACTATTTTTACCCCGACCTACCAAAAGGCTACCAAATTTCACAACTGGACTTTCCAATTGTTGGCGAGGGTGAAATTGATATTATGGTTGACGAACAAGTTAAAACCATTGGTGTTACCCGTGCACACCTTGAAGAAGATGCCGGTAAATCTGTGCACGATATGTTTGATGATTACACCGCCATTGATCTTAATCGTGCAGGCACACCACTGCTTGAAATTGTCTCTGAGCCGGATATGCGTAGCGCCGTTGAAGCGGTGGCTTATGCCAAGAAAATTCACGCCTTGGTGCAGTATATTGGTATTTGTGATGGCAATATGCAAGAGGGCTCATTTCGTTGTGATGCTAATGTTTCTATTCGCCCAATGGGGCAGGAAGCACTCGGTACGCGCGCTGAGTTAAAAAATATTAACTCTTTTAAATTCTTAGAAAAAGCCATCAACCTTGAAGTGGACAGACAACAAGATATTTTGGAAGAGGGCGGTAAGGTTGTGCAAGAAACACGTTTGTATGATGCGCTCAAACATCAAACACGTTCAATGCGTTCTAAGGAAGAGGCTAACGATTATCGTTATTTCCCCGACCCAGACTTATTGCCCGTTGAAATTTCAGATGAACTATTGATTGAGATTAAATCTCAGTTGCCAGAACTGCCCGTGGAAAAGAAAGCGCGTTTTATCAAAGATTTTGACCTGAGCGATTATGACGCGGATATTCTAACTTCACAAAAAGCCTTAGCAGATTATTTTGAAGCAACACTCGAAGATAACGCATCCAATATCAAACTTTGTGCCAATTGGGTCATGGGTGAGTTATCTGCCGCACTCAATAAAGAGCAAAAAAGCATTCAAGATTCCCCTGTTTCCCCGCAGGATTTATCTTTACTGATTCAGCGTATTGGCGACGATACCATTTCTGGCAAGATTGCCAAAGATGTATTCAAAGCGATGTGGACAGGGGAAGGCAGTGCGGATAACATTATTGAAGCCAAAGGCTTAAAACAAGTGACTGATACAGGTGCAATTGAGGCGGTTGTTGATGAAATCATTGCCAATAATGCACCACAGGTCGAGCAATTCAAATCAGGCAATGAAAAGATTTTAGGATTTTTTGTTGGTCAAGCAATGAAGGCAACCAAAGGCAAGGCAAACCCCAAAATTATCAACGAAATATTGAGAGCAAAATTAACAGATTAAGCAAGCCAGATTAAATAAAACCAGCAGCACTAAACATAGCAGTCTGCATTGCATTAACAATCGGCAAGACTAACTTTTCAAAAATACCCAAGAACAATAAACCCAGCAATATATACAAACCGTAAACCTCCAATTTATTGTACTCATAAGCCAATCTGTTGGGCAGTAATGAACTCACCACACGTGAGCCATCCAGTGGCGGCAAAGGCAATAAATTAAAAACCCCTAAAACCAGATTAATAGCGATACCAAATCCTGCCATTTTAAGCAAAGGTTCACTCGGTGCATCGGCGATAAAAATAACCAATAGAAACCATAAGAGTGCCATGATAAAGTTAGAAGCTGGACCTGCAAGTGCCACCAAAATCATATCATGTTTCGGCGATTTAAGTGCATTAAAGTTGATAGGCACAGGCTTTGCCCAACCAAACAAAAAAGGCGAGCCACTAAAATACAATACTGCCGGCACTAGCAGTGTGCCTACTGGGTCAATGTGTTTTACTGGATTGAGTGTCAGTCTGCCGAGCATCTTAGCACTACCATCACCACGCAGGTTGGCAACCCATCCGTGGGCAACCTCGTGCACAGTGATGGCAAAAATTAAAGGAATTGCATAAATTAAAAGTGTTTGAAAATCCAGCATAGGTAAAATTAAATATTTTTATCTCGTCATTATAAATGAAAACCACACAACTTTTAATCCCAACCATTAAAGAAGCACCCAATGATGCGCAAATTATTTCACATCAACTGATGATTCGTGCAGGGCTTATTTCCAAACTGGCATCGGGTTTATATTCGTACTTGCCAATGGGCTTAAGAGTATTGCAAAAAGTGGAAAAAATCATTCGTGAAGAAATGAACAACTCAGGCGCACAAGAGGTATTAATGCCCGTTGCCCAACCCGCAGAACTTTGGCAAGAATCAGGGCGTTGGGAGGAGTATGGTGCAGAATTATTACGCTTTAATGACAGACATAATCGTGAATTTTGCCTAGGGCCAACACACGAGGAAGTCATCACCAATCTTGCTAATCAATACCTAAATAGTTACAAGCAATTGCCGATGAATTTTTACCAAATTCAAACCAAGTTTCGTGATGAAATTCGTCCACGTTTTGGGGTGATGCGTTCACGTGAATTTATCATGAAAGACGCTTATTCCTTTCATTTAGATGAGGCTAGTATGCAAGCAGAATTTGAGAAAATGCACGCAACTTATTGCCGTATTTTTCAGCGTCTTGGCTTGGATTATCGTCCTGTGTTAGCAGACAGTGGCAGTATCGGTGGTGAAAACTCTATTGAATTTCATGTGTTGGCTGAGTCTGGCGAAGATGCGATTTGTTTTTCTGATACTTCTGATTATGCAGCGAATATCGAAAAAGTCGCTTTTTCTGAGCAAGAAAAAACCAACGCTCCAAGTGCGACAGAAGCCCAAGTGTTAACCAAAAAAATAACCAGCATTGAAGACGTTGCGCAGTTTTTAGGTGTTGAGACAGCGCAATGTGTCAAAACACTGATTATTAAAACAACCGATGGTTATAAAGCGTTAGCGCTTCGAGGCGACCACGATTTAAACGAAATTAAGGTGCAGAATTTACTTGGTGATTTTGAATTTGCCAGTGATGAAGCCATTAAATCACTAGACTTGAAAAAAGGTTTTATTGGCATTAAAGATTTAAACATTGATTTGATTGTGGATTATTCAGCCGCAGTTATGGTGGATTTTGTTTGCGGTGCAAATCAGTGGGATCACCACTTAACCGGTGCAAATTGGGGTGATATTGAGTTTACGGCAACTGATTTACGTGACGCTGTTGAGGGCGATGCTTCACCAGATGGCAAAGGAAAATTAGTCATTAAACGCGGTATTGAGGTCGGGCATATTTTCCAATTGGGCAATAAATATTCAACAGCAATGAACGCCAATGTGATTGGTGAATCTGGCAAAGCGGTAACCATGATGATGGGTTGTTATGGCATTGGGGTAACACGAGTTATAGCGGCAGCGATTGAGCAAAACTATGATGACAGAGGTATTATTTTTCCAGCCAGCATCGCGCCTTTTTCCTTGGTGATTGTGCCGATTAATTATAATAAGTCTACGCGCGTTAAAGATTTGGCAGACGATTTGTATCAACAATGTTTAGACGCAGGTATTGAAGTGTTACTTGATGACAGAAAAGAGCGTGCCGGCATTATGTTTGCTGACAGCGAGCTTTTAGGTATTCCACATCGACTGGTACTGAGCGACACCCATGCAGACAATGGTAATATTGAGTATAAAGCAAGAAATAATGCTGAAAAAATAGAAGTAAAATTTGACCAGGCATTGGCGTTTATTCAATCAAAACTATGACGTGGCTGCAATACTTTTTGCCGCAACATTGGCTTTCAATGCTGATGTTTCGTTTTACCCGTATTGAAAATACTTGGATAAAGAATACCTTTACCCGTTGGTTTGTTAAGACTTATCAAGTGGATTTATCGCAGGCCAAACGTCAACAAGTAGAGGACTACAAGCACTTTAACGATTTTTTTACCCGCAGCTTAAAGCCCAACGCCAGAGTGATTGCCGAGTGTTCAATCACTTGCCCTGTAGATGGGCTTGTTTCCCAAGTGGGTGAGATTACTGATGCACAACTTATGCAAGCCAAAGGTCGTTATTACAACTCCCAAGCCTTGCTTGGGAGTGTAGAAAAGGCGAAAGGGTTTAACCAAGGGTTTTTCTCTACAATTTACCTTTCTCCCAAGGACTATCATCGTATTCACATGCCTTATGACGGCAAACTGATTGCCATGGATTATATTCCGGGCGATTTATTTTCAGTGAATCAGAAAACGGTACAAAATGTCGACAATCTTTTTGCGCGTAATGAGCGCGTGGTGTGCTATTTTGAAACCCAATTTGGCTTGTGTGCCTTTGTCTTGGTAGGTGCTATTTTTGTGGGTTCAATGCAAACGGTTTGGCATGGGCAGATTAACCCCCCTTATGCAAAAACCGTGCAACATTTTGATTATCAAGATCAAAACATCCAGTTAAAAAAAGGTGAAGAAATGGGGCGTTTTAACATGGGTTCAACCGTGATTATGCTAATGCCCAATCAAGACAATAAGTTAAATTTAAAAGTCAGTGAAACCGTCAAAATGGGGCAGGCGCTAATCTAATTTTGTCAGCCTGACCAGTTTAATGGTTTGATTGGAAATTTGCACAATATCAACTAATATATTGTCAATTTTTACACTGACATCACGTTTAGGAATACTTTGTAGAGTTTCCAAAATAAGGCCATTTAAAGTCTTGGCCTTACTAAAAGACAAATCTAGACTCAGCAATAAATTCAATTCCCGTATGCTAACCCTTGGGTCAATTAAGTAGCTACCATCTTTTTGTTCAACAATTTCATCAATAATTTCATTTTGGTTGGAAGTAAATTGACCCACAATCTCTTCTAATATATCCTCTAATACAACCAAGCCACGTACTTCCCCATACTCATCAACCACTAGGCCTAAACGCCTTTTTTGCGCTTGAAAATGCTCTAATTGGTGTGCCAAAGAAGTTCCTTCTGGCACAAAATAAGGCTCACGAATTAGCTTAATAACACCTTCGATGCTAAACGCTCCTTTGGCATACAAATTAACGACATTACGCATATGCAATACCCCGGTGATGTTGTCTGGGTTGCCATCGTAGGTGAGTAGTCGGGTATGTTGAATACGGCCTAATTGAGATAAAATTTCATCTGGTTTGTTAATATCAACACTGACCAATTCATTTCTGGGAATCATAATATCTTCAACCTTTACTTGCTCTAGGTCGATGATATTAAGCAGCATTTTTTGATAATTTGATGCAATCACTGGCTTGGCATCATTGACCACCATTCTCAGTTCTTCTGAGGTAATTTTCTCATCTGTGTTTTGCTCTTTTACACCCAAGATAGCAAGAATAATTTTGCTCATTTTTGCAATCAACCAAACAAAAGGCTTAAACAACTTAATAAACAAATCTATGACAATTGAAGCAGGCAAAGCAACTTTTTCAGGGTTTTTAGCGGCAAACGTTTTTGGCGTGGTTTCTGCAAAAACCAAAATAACAAAAGTCAGTATCAGTGATGCCAAAACCACCGAGCCCTCACCCCAAAGTTTGATTGATAAGATGGTTGCAATACTGGCAGCAAAGATATTGACCAAGTTATTACCCAATAAAATCGTACCAATCAGATGATCTAAATCCTCTAATAAGCGCTCGGTACGTTTGGCATTTTTGTTGGTTTTACTCAGTGCCTTTAATCGATAACGATTAATCGTCATCATCGAGGTTTCAGTCGATGAAAAGAAAGCAGAGGCCAGTATCAGTCCAAACAGGACAACAGTTAGCCAAAAAGTTGAAAGTGATTCCAAATAGATATTAATTAGTTAACTGCATTCCAGTTTATCACGAGACCTTTGTATAGATAAGGGTAATTGGCAAAATAACAGATTTTGTTCAGTTGGCGATTTTATTAAGGCTAGCCCTAGTAGAGCTAAGGCAAGTTTTAATAAAATCGTCAAATGGATGAAAGGTGGTGTTTTGATGATTGCTCATATCTATACAAAGATCTCAACAATGATTAAAAGCTTCAAGTCCTGGATAAACTGCATTTTCACCCAATGCTTCCTCAATGCGCAACAGGCGATTGTATTTTGCCAAGCGATCAGAGCGTGATAACGACCCTGTTTTGATTTGTCCGCATCCTGTAGCCACGGCCAAATCTGCGATTGTGGTGTCCTCAGTTTCACCAGAACGATGCGACATAACACAAGTGTAGCCTGCCTTATTGGCCATTTCCATGGCAGCAAATGTTTCACTGAGTGTGCCAATTTGGTTAACTTTAATTAAAATTGAATTGGCAATAGACTTGTCAATACCTTGTTTGAGAATCTTGCTGTTGGTGACAAATAAATCATCACCCACCAATTGCACTTTGTTGCCAATCTTTTTGGTGAGTAAATCCCAGCCATCCCAGTCAGCCTCATCCATACCGTCTTCAATAGAGATGATTGGATAGTTTTCTACCCAGTCAGCCAGATAATCAGCAAACTCTTGTGAGCTTAGCGAGCGATTTTCAGAAGCCAAATTATAAGTGCCATTTTCATAAAACTCAGAACTGGCAGCATCAATACCAATAAAAATATCCTTACCTGCGACATAACCTGCTTTTTCAATCGCCTCCAAAATCACCTTAATGGCTTCTTCGTTAGACGCTAAATCAGGGGCAAAACCGCCCTCATCGCCAACCGCCGTATTTAAGCCTTTGGCTTCCAACACAGATTTAAGATGATGAAAAATTTCAGCACCATAACGCAAAGCCTCTTTGAAACTTGGTGCACCAGCAGGGATGATCATAAACTCTTGAATATCCACACTGTTGTTAGCGTGCTCGCCGCCATTGATGATATTCATCATCGGCACTGGTAGTTGGTATTTAGCACCCAAATCTAGTGTGTCGTACAAAGGTTTATTTTGTCTGTTGGCATTGGCATGCGCCGCTGCCAAGGATACTGCCAAAATAGCATTAGCACCAAGCCTAGACTTAGTCTCTGTGCCATCCAGTTCAATCATCGTCTGATCAATCTTGACCAAGTTTTCAATATCAAAGCCCAACAAAGCATCGGCAATTTCCCCATTGATAAACGCAACTGCCTTTAAAACACCTTTACCCAGATAACGAGATTTATCACCATCACGTAATTCCAATGCCTCACGCGCACCTGTTGAAGCACCTGACGGCACCATTGCACTACCCATTGTGCCATCGTCAAGAATAATATCTGCCTCAATGGTTGGATTGCCCCTAGAATCTAGAATTTCACGTGCTTGGATGTGTTTGATTTTCATTATCTGTCCTTTTATTGTTGGTTTGGGTTATTTATTCAAAAAAAGATTTCATTTTACCAAAGAAGGAGTTTGATTCCGGGTGTTGTTTCTTGCCACAAGAGCCTGAAAATTCTTTGAGCAATTCTTTTTGCTTTTTACTAAGACTAACCGGCGTTTCAACTTTAACTTGGCAAATCAAATCCCCTGTGCCACTGCCTTGCAAGCCCTTAACGCCCTTACCTCTAAGACGAAATTGCTTGTCGGTTTGTGTACCTTCGGGGATTTTAATTTTAAGTTTCCCGTCCAATGTTGGCACTTCAATGCTACCACCGAGCGCTGCTGAAGCAAAATCAATTGGCACTGCGCAATACAAGTCATTCCCATGGCGTTCAAAAATATCATGTGGTTTAACATGCACCTCAATATACAAATCACCACTTGGCCCACCACGCAAACCAGCTTCACCTTCGCCAGTGAGGCGAATGCGATTGCCTGTGTCCACACCAGCAGGGATTTTGGCTGAGAGTGTTTTTTGTTTACGCACCACGCCTTTACCATGGCAGTCACCACAAGGGGATTCAATCACTTGACCTGCACCGCGACATTGCGGGCAAGGTTGTTGTATCGCAAAAGGACCTTGCTGCATATGCACTTGCCCTGAACCTTGGCAAGTACCACAAGTTTTGGTGCTGGTGCCTGGCTTGGCGCCAGAACCATTACAAGTATCGCACTTTTCGCCTTTAGGAATGCGGATTTGAACCGTCTTGCCTTGTGCCGCATCTTTCAAATCAATTTCTAAATCATAGCGCAAATCTGAACCGCGATTATCCGCTTGTGCTTGACGAGAGCCACCGCCAAAGATATCACCAAAGATATCACCAAAGCCACCACCACCAAACGGATTGCCGCCACCAAACGGATTGCCACCACCTGCAGCACCATTCACACCCGCATGACCAAATTGGTCATAAGCTTGACGTTTTTGTTCATCAGACAACACACTATAAGCTTTTTGAATTTCCTTAAAAGTCTTTTCAGAAGCTTCTTTATTGTCCTTGTTGCGATCAGGATGATGCTTCATCGCCAAGCGTTTATAGGCTTTCTTTATTTGTTTTGCATCGGCACTTTTGGCAACGCCTAATACTTCGTAATAATCTCTTTCTGACATATTTTTCCTATGTGGAAAAAGGAGCCTAAAGCTCCTTTTTTTAGCTATTTAAGATAAAAATTACTTATCTTTTTTGTCGTCACCTTCAACTTCTTCAAAGTCAGCATCAACCACGTCATCTCCAGCATCCTTTGCGCCTGCATTAGCGGCATCGGTAAAACCCTCACCACCTGCGTCTGCACCTGCTTTTGCTTGTGCTTTTTCAGCCAAAGGTTGCGCCACTTCACTCAAACTTTGCGTTTTTGCATCAATCGCTGCTTTGTCATCTGCTTTTGCTGCTTCTTCAAGTTCAGCGATTGCTACTTCAATTTTAGATTTATCGTCATCTGAAACTTCCTCTTTGTGCTCATCTAAAAGTTGCTTGGTTGAGTGAATAATTGAATCTGCCATATTGCGTGCAGTCACCAACTCTTGGAATTTTTTGTCTTCCTCAGCATTGGCTTCAGCGTCTTTAATCATCTTTTCAACTTCTTCGTCGCTTAAACCACTAGATGCTTTAATGGTAATACTTTGTTCCTTGCCCGTGTTTTTATCTTTAGCAGAAACATTCAAAATACCATCAGAGTCAATGTCCAGCGTGACTTCAATCTGTGGTGTGCCTTTTGGTGCAGCATCAATACCTTCTAAGTTAAACTGACCTAAAGATTTATTGGCACTTGCCACTTCACGCTCACCTTGTAAAACATGAACCGTTACCGCCGATTGATTGTCTGCAGCAGTCGAGAAGATTTGTGAGGCATTGGTTGGGATGGTGGTATTCTTTTCAATCAACTTGGTCATTACGCCACCCATGGTTTCAATACCCAATGACAATGGTGTTACATCTAACAATAAGACATCTTTAACATCGCCACCGAGTACACCCGCCTGAACCGCTGCACCCATTGCCACAGCTTCGTCAGGATTCACATCTTTCTTAGGTTCTTTACCAAAGAATTCCTGTACTTTTTCCTGTACCTTAGGCATACGTGTAGAGCCACCCACCAAAATCACTTCATCAATATCTTTAGCAGACAGGCTTGCATCTTTAAGTGCAATTTGACAAGGGTCAATTGAGCGTTTAATTAAGTCCTCTACCAACGACTCTAATTTAGAACGTGTAATTTTGATATTCAAGTGCTTAGGACCTGAAGCGTCAGCGGTTACATAAGGCAGGTTAACTTCAGTTTGCTCAGAAGAAGACAACTCAATCTTAGCTTTTTCTGCTGCTTCTTTTAAGCGTTGTAGTGCCATTGGGTCATTTTTTAAATCAACGCCTTGCTCTTTCTTAAATTCACCAACCAAAAAGTCCATAATACGCTGGTCAAAATCTTCACCGCCTAAGAGCGTGTCGCCATTTGTTGACAAAACTTCAAAGTGTTTTTCACCGTCAATATCTTCCATTTCAATGATGGATACATCAAATGTACCACCACCTAAGTCATAGACAGCAACTGTTTTGTCGCCTTTAGATTTGTCAACACCATAAGCCAGTGCCGCCGCTGTTGGCTCATTAATAATACGCTTAACATCAAGACCGGCAATCTTGCCAGCATCTTTGGTTGCTTGGCGTTGTGAGTCATTAAAGTAAGCAGGCACAGTAATCACTGCCTCTGTTACTTTTTCGCCTAAATAGTCTTCAGCGGTTTTCTTCATCTTTTCGATAACTTTTGCTGAAATTTCAGGGGCTGCCATTTTTTTACCGTTGGCTTCAACCCAGGCATCACCGTTGTCTGCTTTTACAATTTTGTAAGGCACAAGGTCAATATCTTTTTGTACCGCTTCTTCATCAAAGCGACGACCGATTAAACGCTTAATTGCGTACAGTGTGTTTTCAGGGTTGGTAACGGCTTGTCGTTTGGCGCTTTGACCCACCAAAACCTCTTCCGAATCCTTTGGAAAAGCAACAATAGATGGGGTAGTGCGATCACCCTCAGAATTTTCAATGATTTTTACGCTACCACCATCCATAATGGCAACACATGAATTGGTTGTCCCTAAATCAATACCGATAATTTTTGACATTTTTTTACTCCTTTTAAATAGTTATGCCCCCTATATAGGGACATAAAAAATTTAGTCAAGTAAAAAAATGGATTATATCTTTTCTTTTAGTAAGGTTTCTACATCAAGAGGCACAAAACTACTAATATCGCCACCCAAAGACAAAATCTCTCTAACCAGAGAAGAAGAAATATTGGCATATTGTTCTGCAGGTGTCATAAACAATGTTTCAATGTGAGGGTTTAGATGTTTATTCATGCCTGAGAGTTGAAATTCATACTCAAAATCACTGATTGCACGTAAGCCACGTAAGATAATCTGAGCGTTTTGTGCTTTGGCAAAGTCCACCAACAAAGTATCAAAACTCATCACTTCGATGTTACCAATGTCTTTTAGGGTGTTTTTAGCGCTTTTTAATCTGTCTTCAATGTCTAAAAAGGCGGTTTTTTTGCCATTTTGCGTAATGCCGACAATCACCGTGTCAAATAATTTGCTGGCGCGTTTGATTAGGTCAATATGTCCATTGGTAATTGGGTCAAAAGAGCCGGGGTAAATTGCGATTTTTTTCATGATATTTTTCTTTAAAAACTAAGGATTTACACCTCTAATAAACAGTAATGTACTGCGCCAGATTTTTTTTGTTTCTTAATTGCCACTGCCTTTGTAAAACTTGTCGATAAAAGATCTGGCGTTATTTCAAACTCAGATTCTACATAAATTTTACTACCATAATCAACAAAGCCATTTTTTGTCACTAATTCCAATACCTTTGTTAGGTGATTTTTATTAAAAGGCGGGTCTAATAAAATAAAGTCAAATGCCACAGAACACTTTTCATTTAAAAAAACAAAAGCATCCTGATTAATGATACTGAGATTATTCACTTTTAATAGGTCTTTATTTTGCGTAAGAAAGGTGCAAGCTTTTGTGTTTTGTTCAACGCTGGTGACTTGTTTTGCGCCACGAGAAAGTGCCTCAAAACTTAAGGCACCACTACCCGCAAAAAGATCTAAAAAGGTTTTACCTTGTATTTCAAATTGCAACCAATTAAACAAAGTCTCACGCACCTTGTTTGGTGTAGGTCTGAGTCCATCAGCGTCAGCAAAGTTAAATTTTCTGCCTCGATGTTCGCCACCAATAATGTGAAAAGTGTTTGCCATCTTATATGTGTCATCACTCTAGGCCGGGCCTAGAATTTGGTTGAACTGTTATTTCTGATAGGCATCAAAAGATGCTTGCAATTCTCGCTTGGCTTCTTCAGCATCACCCCAGCCGTCAATTTCTACCCACTTGCCTTCATCAAGGTCTTTGTAGTAAGTGAAAAAATGCTCAATTTGGTCTTTTAGGGTCGCGCCTACATCATTAATCCCTTTGATGTCATGATAAGATTTGCAAAGTTTATCGGTTGGCACTGCTAAGATTTTAGAGTCCTTACCTGCTTCATCTGTCATACGCAGCACACCAATTGGGCGAGCGGTAATCACGGCATCATGAATCAACGGATAGGGGGTAATAACCAATACGTCTGCAGGGTCACCGTCATCGGCTAAAGTTTCAGGTACAAAGCCATAATTACAAGGATAAAACATTGGTGTTGAGATAAACCTATCAACAAACATCGCGCCTGTTTCTTTGTCAATTTCGTATTTGACTGGCGATGAATTAGCAGGTATTTCAATGATAACATTGACTTCATCAGGTATGTTACCCGCTGGTACTGGTTTTAAACTATTTTGCATTCTCTATCTCTCCTTTTAATATTTGATAACGCCAACCACTAAGAAAATTTACCGATTGGTCTCCGCGAATATATCTCAACAAGGTTTTACTGGTAGTGATAACTTCCGTGTTTAGATTATACTGATTTGCCCTTTCTTGAATGAGTTTTTGCAAAACAACTTTTTGTGCTTTTTCCTGTGCTGTAGGTGGTGTGTGTTGCTTGCTGTCAAGCTCAATATCACAGAGTTGTGGGTATTGTGTTAAAAAATGTTCAAATGCCTGTTGATTGTCAGCGCTTAAACTGCTTTTTTTCATCGCAATTTTGATTAAATCGTCATTCGATAAAATCCATTTTCTGGGTTTGTTTTTGCGTTGCGCTGTGGCTTCTCTCCAAGCGCAAAGTTGCGCCCCAATCGTGTGTGCTTTTTTGGGTAAACGTAATAAACCTTTAACGCGCTTCCATGCTTGCGTAATATCTGTTTCATATAAATCAACATCAAGTAAGGACTGACCTTCTTCCATTAGCCAATGTAATTTTTTTTCATCTTCTAAGCGTTGTTTGAGCTGATGATAATTTTTGATTAAATAACGCACATCGTCCAGTGCATACTCTATCGCGCCATCAGGTAGCGGACGCAGTGTCCAGTCAGTTCGAGTGTGTGCTTTTTCCAAGCGAACACCTTGTAAAACTTCGGTTAGCATTTGGTAAGACATTTGTGTGTTAGGGTTAGAGTTTTCAGGGCGTAAGTCATTTAATAAATTAACCGCAATCTGCGTGTCGAATACCTGATTAGGCAGTTGCCCAGAAAGACGATATAAAACCTCAATATCATTGCGAACAGCGTGTGCAATCCACAAACAATCTTTTTGATAAAGCCTGTCAAACAAGGGTTGTAAATTTTTAATAGACAAAACATCAATACAATCTGCACGGTTTTTAGTGGCAATTTGTATCAGACAGAGTATTGGATAGTAGGTGCTAACCCACTTAAATTCGGTGTCAATCGCTAATTCAGTTTCGTCTTTGATACTACGCAAAAAATCGCAGAGTTGTGCCTGTGTATTTATCATTGTTGTATTTTAGCAACAATCTGACATAAGGCTTATTATTTTATGAGATAATCGTTGCATTAACTGCTTGGACTGGCTATATGCTTTTTACGCAAGACACGCTTCTTAAAAAAACACCAAACAAATGGGTTTGGCCAATTGTCTTCTTGATTTCAATCAGCGGCCTATCTTATATGGGCCTCAACCCACATTTGATTAAAGATTGGTGGTGGGCATTGTTGTTTTACAATACTATTGCCATCTTTATTGCAGGATTCTATGTATTTCTTGCTGTTTCCAAGATTAAACGAGAGCACAAAGACGGTGTTATTGGCGCGCGATTTACTTGGACTTTTATCAAAATTGTTCCCTTGCTTGCTATCGCACCTGTATTTTCTTTTTACCTTTTTTCATTTCAAACAATCCAAGATAACGTTGAACGTACTGAGGACTCTTATAATAACTTCAATAAAAAGCTTGTAGGTCAAGTAAAGCATCTGAGGGAAGGGTTGCAGAGGGTTACAACAGTGCGTTATTTTGATATTACAAATGTGCTGTTACAGCAAATTCGAGGCTACTCTGATTTTCAAAAAGACTCAAAAGACTATAACGCCAAAATGCAGACTTTTGTTCAGGGCTTGATTGATAAAAAATATGCGTGTTCATTAGAGTTAAAAAATGAAAAAGATGAATTGATTGCATATGCATCTCAAGAAAATACTTGTACTGTCTTAAATACGCAGTTATTGGCAGGCCAGCAACAAATTATTTCTTCCAAAGACCAAGTGTTCAAGATAAACCTTTTTTATAATTATTCTAACAACAATAATGAGAAAAAAACTTTGGCTTTAGAAGCGTCATATCCAGCAGATAAAGAGCTAATAAAGTTTTTAGTTGAAGTGAGTGATTTTAATAGTAAAGGCATATCTAAGAACATAAACACTTCACTTACACAGAAACGTTTTTTATTGGATTTTTCCTCAACCATTTTGCTAACAGTTTTAAGTGTATTACTGATTGTCTTTAGAATGATTGACCAATTAATGCGCCCAATGCACAATCTTTCACTTGCCACTAAGGAAATTGCCAAGGGTAATTATGGTGTGATGGTGCACAATAAAGAAAAAAACCAAGATGTCCATCGCCTGATTGAGCAATTTAATGAAATGTCTAAGCAGATTCAGTTGTCACGTCAGGGGCTTAGCACACATAATTTGTATTTAGAAAGCATTTTGAAATACTCTTTTGGTGTGATTGGTTTGGACAAAAATAAAAACATTCAGTTTATCAACCCTATGATTGGCAAAATACTTGCGTTTGAAAAAGAACAGCAATTTGTGGGCCGATTGTGCAGCGACATTGTCGAGAAAAACCCTTATCTTAAACCCTTGTTTGCCATCATTGAAGAAAAATTTAACCAAAGGGGTAGTGAATGGAGTGACGAAATTGAGATGGCGCTACCCAATAAACATATTTTGTTATCCTACCAAGGGGCAGCATTAGATATTGATGATGCGACCTTGGGCTATGTGATTATTATTAAAGACATTTCTAAATTACATCGTGCACAGAAAAAAGCAGCTTGGGGCGAAGTGGCAATGCGTATGGCGCATGAAATTAAAAACCCGCTCACACCCATTTTGTTGTCAGCACAACGTTTAAGAAACAAATTCTTAGAAAAACTTAAAGGCAAAGACTTAGAGGTTATAGATAAAACCACAGGGGTTATTATTGACCAAGTTAAATCCATAGATGCCATGGTAAGTGCTTTTTCCGAATATGCCAATACACCACAAGTTGAAAGAAAACTGTTGGATTTAAATGCACTTATCAATCAATCAATCTCCTTGTATGATGCGCAAAAAAATATCAGCATTGAGTTAGATCTCTTAGGCGATGTGCCAGAATTATTCTTAGATGCCAACAGCATTTCCAGAGTTATTATTAATCTGGTTAAAAACGCTGCCGAATCTATTGACGAAGGGCGTGATTTAACCATTAAGATTGCTACCCAATATTTAAAAGATGATGGTATAGTTCGCCTAAGTATTCAAGATAATGGTGATGGTTTTGATAAGTCTGTGCTTGATTCTGTATTTGAGCCTTATGTAACGACCAAAGAAAAGGGCAGTGGCTTGGGTATGGCAATTGTACAAAATATTATTGAACAACACAATGGACGTGTTTTTGCGGGTAATATCAAACCACACGGCGCGATAGTTACCATTGAGTTTGAGTACAAGGAGGGTGTATGATAATTGGCAATATTTTGATTGTTGAAGATGACGCTGTTAATGCGGAATCCATGAAAGACAACTTAGAGGATATGCAATACAATGTCGTATTGGCAGCCGATGCCGCACAAGCAAAAAGCATTGTAAAAACACAAACCTTTGATTTGATTATGATGGATGTATGGATGCCAGGTCAAGACGGTATGTCACTTTTAGAAGAATGGATGAGCGCAGGATTTTCTATGCCAGTTGTGATGATGTCGGGTCATGCAGCGCATGAAGACGTGATTAAAGCGATTAAACTGGGTGCGGTTGATTTTTTTAAAAAACCATTGCAAGATATTTTGCCCTTGGTGCGTAAAATCTTATCTGAAAATAATGAAGACAAACAAGGTGCCAGCGGTATTAATTTTGACCTACCGCTTAAAACGGTTAGAAACATTGTTGAAAAGCAATATTTTGATTATCATTTAGCGCAAAATAACCACAATATCGCCAAAGTGGCAGAGTTAGCTGGATTAGAAAGAACCACCTTATATCGTAAATTAAAAGATTTAGGAATCGAAAAAAAATAATATAACCCATTATGAAAATTCTAATTTTAGGCGCAGGACAAGTTGGCGCATCACTTGCACGCTACTTAAGCAGAGACATCGAGAACGATATTACCATTGTTGATAAGGACGAAGTAAATTTATCAGATATTGCACGTCATTTAGATGTTAAAACAGTTTGTGGGCAAGCCTCGTACCCCAACATTTTAGAACAAGCCGGTATTAGAACCATGGACATGGTGATTGCCGTTACCAAGTCCGATGAAGGCAATATATTGGCTTGTCAGATGGCACACACGCTTTATAACGTGGACAAAAAAATTGCACGTATTCGTACTGCCGAATACTTACACCACGATAAGTTATTCTCTAATCAGGCAATTCCCATTGATTTTGTCATTACTCCCGAGATTTTGGTCACCAATTTTATTAAACGCATCATTGAACAACCAGGCGCTGAACAAGTGTTTGAATTTGACAACGGGCTCCTACAATTGGTAGAAACCAAAGCTTATGCGGGCACCCCGATTGTCGGTCGTCCTATTAAAGAATTACACGACCACCTACCCAAAACCAGCATGCGTATTGTGGCAGTTTATCGTAATTCTCAGGCCATTCCAGCCTATGGAGATACCGTTATTAAAGACGGTGACCGCGTGTATTTTGTCACCAGAAAAGAAAGCATCTCTAAAGTACTTAAAGAATTTAGACGTGTAGACAGAGCTTATAAAAACATCATTATTGCCGGCGGCGGTTTGATTGGACTTAATTTGGCAAAATTCTTAGAAAAAACCCACCGTGTTCGCGTTATTGAGCTTAATAAAGAGCGGGTTAAACAAATTGCTGACGAGTTGGAGGATACAATTGTGTTGCGTGGTAATGCCTCTGATCAAGATTTATTAAGAGAAGAAGGCATTGAAAACACCGATTTATTCTTAGCGTTGACTGATTCTGATGAAATCAATGTTATTGTATCCATTCTAGCAAAACGTCTTGGCGCACACAAAACCATTGCCTTGGTTAAACGCAATGTCTATGAAGATTTAGCCACACAAAGTGAAGATGTAGACATGGTCATATCGCCTGACCAGATTACCACCAGCGGTATTTTGTCGCATATTCGTAAAGGTGACACCATGATGGTACACTCTCTACGACAAGGAAAAGCAGAAGCCATCGAAGTGGTTGTGCACGGTGATGAAAATCACTCTGATGTGGTAGGAAAAACCATTGAAGAAATCAATTTGCCTGATAGTGTTGTTGTTGCTTCACTGGTGCGTAGAGACAAAGTTATCGTCGCTTCAAGAAAACTGGTGATTCAAGAAAATGACCATGTGCTTTTAATTCTCAGTGATGTTAGCAAGGTTCACCAAATGGAAGAACTTTTTGAAGGCTACTTTGACTAATTGTTAATGGTAAATGGTTAATTATTAATGAAGAACATTGTAAAAGATAAGAGTTTTGCTTTTGCGATTAGAATCGTAAAATTACACCAATTTTTAACCAAAAACAAACAAGAATATGTTCTATCAAAACAATTATTAAGAAGCGGTACCAGTGTTGGCGCAATGGTTCGAGAGGCTGAACACGCTGAATCCAAAGCGGATTTTAAGCATAAGATGGCAATCGCACAAAAAGAAATTAACGAAACACTTTATTGGCTAGAACTTTTAAAAGAAACCAATTATTTATCAGATGAGCAATACCAAAATATCAACAAAGATGCAATCGAAATTATTAAACTCATCACCAGTATCATTAAATCAGTTATTAATAATAAATAAAATACACACAACTAACAACAAGCGCTACACTGACAATTAACAATTAACAATTAACAATTAACAATTAACAATTAACAATTAACAATTAACAATTAACCATTAACCATTAACCATTAACCATTAACCATTAACATGAAACTTAGTATTGTATTTAAAACCATAGGCCTACTATTGATGGTGTTTAGCTTGACGCAGCTACCACCGATATTGGTGGACATTATCTATGCCGAGCAACAATATGGCGATTTTTTGATCGCGTTATTGGTCACCTTGAGCAGTGGTTTGTTGTTGTGGTTAAGGTTTAGAAACTCCAAGCAAGACTTTAGAATTCGTGAAGGTATTTTGGTTGTCGTTAGCTTCTGGTTTGTACTTTCTTTATTTGCGACCATTCCATTTTTATTATCAGACGCTTTAAAGATGTCTTTTAGTGATGCATTCTTTGAATCTATGTCAGGGCTTACCACTACCGGTGCAACGGTTATTTCTGGCTTAGATGACTTACCCAAGGCAATTTTGTATTACAGACAGCAACTACAATGGCTGGGTGGTATGGGTATTATTGTTTTAGCGCTGGCGATTTTGCCAATGTTGGGCGTGAGTGGTATGGAACTTTATCATGCTGAAGCCAGTGGTATTTCTAAAGAAAGACTCATGCCAAAATTAACCCAAACTGCCAAAGTTTTGTGGCTTATTTATATCGGTTTCACAGCGGCCTGCGCGCTTGGCTATTACCTGGCAGGAATGAACGCCTTTGATGCCATTGGGCACAGCTATGCCACTGTCGCCATTGGGGGTTTTTCCACCCACGATGCCTCTATTGGGTATTTTGACTCTGTTGCCATTGAATTGGTGGCTGTTATGTTTATGTTTTTTGCAGGCATTAACTTTTCTTTGCATTTCTTTGTCTGGCGAAAAAATCATATTAATCATTATTATCAAGATTCAGAATTTAAAACCTATGTGGTATTTTTAATCGTTATGATTATGGTGGTTTCACTATATTTGATGAATGTAGGGCAATATCAAAGTGTGTTTGAAGCCTTTAGATATGGTGTTTTTCAGAGTGTTTCCATGGCAACCACCACAGGTTTTGCTTCCAGTGACTTTTCACAGTGGGCGTTTATGTTGCCTGTGCTGTTGATTTTTTCTAGTTTTGTGGGTGGTTGTGCAGGCTCTACAGGCGGTGGCATTAAGGTTGTTCGAGTGTTGCTGATGCTTAAATTAGCCGCCAAAGAAATCAAAAAATTTATTCACCCCAATGCCCAAATTAACATCAAACTCAACAAACACAGTGTTACCGAAAACACCCTGGTATCAGTTTGGGGCTTCTTTTCTTTGTATGTGATTGCCTTTGTTTTGATTATGGTTGCACTAATGTTTACCGAGCTTGACCAAGTCAGCAGTTTCTCTGCGACTGCTGCCAGTATTAACAATTTGGGCCCAGCGCTAGGGAAAGTTGCTGCCAATTACGGCGATATCAGTGACAGCGCAAAATGGATTTTGAGCTTCTCTATGCTTTTAGGACGCTTGGAAATCCTAACCCTAATGGCACTCCTGCACAAAGCCTTCTGGCGCTTCTAGAAAAAGGGGACAGGCTGAACTTCCCCCATTTAACTAGACACT